>SAMEA3387469__coassemble_8751_pt1 | contig 2667 bp, 3 predicted proteins | sample SAMEA3387469__metabat2_low_PE_027 | metagenome-assembled genome bin SAMEA3387469 (sample SAMEA3387469) | Felis catus | biome: Faeces | place: United Kingdom | collected 2012 | reverse complement strand
TGACCCAAACGTCCGCAAGGATGCTTTTGACGGGGAACTTGGTCGCGAAGAATTTGTACAGATGGTCTTTACGCTGATCACCACCGCCTTGCTGGAGGACAAACAGGACTGCCGCGCCCTGTTGGTGCTGGTCCGCCGCTATCTGTATCAATAAAAAAAATTTCCTGCTCTTTCGGGGAATCTCTTTCTGCCGAGGAGAGGGAATTTTTTACCGGCAAAACTGAACATTGTTCAAATTCAATCGGATGAGGTGAAAAAGATGAAAGTAAAAAAACGCACCCTCCTGCTGATTGCCTGCCTTGTGTGGAGCACTGCCGGAGCCAACATCCTGCGCATCGGCATCATCAGCTACCTTCCCTTTGTATCTTTGTTCCATCTCCTTTTGTCCGCCGCTGTTTTTCTGCTGTTTGACCGGATGATTTTTGGCAGGCTGGTAGAAAAACACACCCTGCGCATCCTGTCCTACCCGGAAGAACGGCAGATGTTCCTGCGCTTTTTCGATGGAAAATCCTTTGCCATCATGGCGGGCATGATGAGTGGCGGCATCCTCCTTCGCCGCATTCCCGCAGTTCCCACACAGTTTATCGCTGTCTTTTACAGCGGTCTGGGAGCCGCTTTGCTGCTGGCGGGCATCCTGTTCGGGGTAAAATTCTTTACCTCCTCTTCTCATTCCTCTGCCGCTTAAAAGGAAACCGACTCACCACCTATTTTAAAGTAAGAAAGGAAGTGCCTCTTATGCAGGCTATTATGGAAACTTCGTTCGACATCGTCTATCTGATTTCGGTCATCACCATCGGTATCTTGATGGTTGCCAAAGCAAAAGGAAATAAGGAATACACCTTGTTCGGCATCATGGCAATCACCCTGGGCGCCGGGGATGCCTTCCATCTGGTGCCGCGCGCTGTCGCTCTATGTACCACCGGACTGGAAAACTTCACCGTTGCCCTTGGAATCGGAAAGTTCATCACCTCCATCACCATGACGGTCTTTTACATCCTGCTGTACTACGTCTGGCGCCGCCGCTATCACATCAACGGACAAAAGGGCATCACCATCGCCGTCTATCTGCTGTCCGCTCTGCGCATCCTGCTGTGCCTCTTCCCGCAGAACGCCTGGACCAGCGCCGATGCACCGCTGAACTGGGGTATCCTGCGCAACATCCCGTTTGCACTGCTGGGTCTGCTGATTATCGTCCTGTTCTATCAGAGTGCCAAGAAGCACAACGACCGCAGCTTTGGCTGGATGTGGCTGACCATTGTGCTCAGCTTCGGTTTTTACATCCCGGTCGTCCTGTGGGCAGACACCATCCCGATGATTGGAATGCTGATGATTCCAAAGACCTGCGCCTATGTCTGGACTGTCTTGATTGGTTTTTTGGACATGAAGCGTGCAGCCAAAGCATAGACAAAGATAAAACAAAGGAGCCTGCTGAAAACAGGCTCCTTTGTTCTATCCAACAAACTGTATTCTTTTCTTGACCGGCGGCAGGTACGCCTAAAATCTCTCTTTGATTTGACCCAGCCTTTGGGCAAGGCTTGCAAGGTTCATCCACTCTACCTCCTGTTGCTGCACAAAGGTTAGCAGTTGCCGCCCACCGGAGCCAACAGCACCTTGCCGGTTCCGCGGTAGACGTTGACCAGACCTTCCCCGGAAGCTGCCGAGCCCAGCAGCGTCTTGCCCGAGCGCTCGACGGTAAAATCAAGGGTGCCGCTCCAGGCAATCGCCATGTTGCCGTCCACCTTCAGCACATCGTCCTGCAAGGTGACCTCGATCAATTCCTCCTTTGGTGAAGGAGATTCCAGACAGAGCACGCCGTTCCCGACAACGCCGAGGTTAAACAGCCCTTCCCCGCCTGCCACCGCAGAGGAGAAATTCGAGCGCATGACCGCCTTCTGCTTGAGCTTGGAGTCACACGCCAAAAACAGCCCGTCGTCCAGCACGATGCTGCCGTTCCAGTCCGCCAAATCAATCAGCAGGATATGGCGGTCGGTCGGCTCCAGCACCAGCACGCCGTTGCCGGTGTACTCCGGTTTGACTGCCGACTCGCCGGTCACCTTGCCGCGCACCGCCTTGCCAAAAAAGTCACCGACCCCTTTGAGTCCTGTGGTCGCATTGACATTGCCTGCCATCCACTGCATCGCGCCCGCCTGCAGGGTGATGTTCGCCTTGGACAGGTCGCAGATGACCTGACGTTTGCGCACATTCATTTCGTTGCAGTAATAGGCGGTCATCGCTGTCGATGGTGTAACGCTCAAATCCTTCAGATATTCCACCACGGTGAACGGTCCCATGCTTCCCAGCACTCTAACGTCATCATTGTCTGTAAAATTTTTGATAGCAAACATCTGTCATCCTCCTAAAATACATCTTATTGTGTCGGGTCATCTTGTTCTTTTAGTTGATTATATCAGCTCGATGCCCGGTGTGCAATCTTTTTTAAGGAGGAAAAAGAAAAAAGCCCAAAGCAAATCGCTTTAGGCTTTCACAAATTGGAGCGGGTTACGAGACTCGAACTCGCCACATCCACCTTGGGAAGGTGGCGCTCTACCGGATGAGCTAAACCCGCAGGTTTTCGGGAACAAAAAAACAGACCAACCGGACTGGTTGGTCTGTGGAGCGGGTTACGAGGCTCGAACTCGCTACCTCCACCTTGGCAAGGTGGCGCTC
>SAMEA3387469__coassemble_8689_pt1 | contig 2684 bp, 4 predicted proteins | sample SAMEA3387469__metabat2_low_PE_027 | metagenome-assembled genome bin SAMEA3387469 (sample SAMEA3387469) | Felis catus | biome: Faeces | place: United Kingdom | collected 2012 | reverse complement strand
TGCTTTATCATCAAATGACGGGAACCCCCAAAAATCATCAAAAACATCATCAAATAAGTTTTCACCAAAAACACTAGGTAACATCATAAGTCATCGCTCCTTTTTTAATGTTAAAACCGAATTGTCAATCAGAACCAAGAATACTTGGGAAGAAATCGGGACCTCTCATCTGTTCCGTTTCCCTTTCCTTTGTTCTATCTGTGTTAGAGCACGCTTGTTAGCATTTGTCAATGGTGAGTGCTAATTTTTTTGTGAACTTTTTGTGTCCTCTTAAAAAGCGAATCATAACCATTTTTTCTTTTTGAATTTCCAAATTAACGCTGCGACTGTCACAATGCTCACCAGAATTACCAATGGATATCCATATTTCCATTTGAGTTCCGGTATATGTGAAAAATTCATCCCGTACCACCCTGCCAGAAGCGAAAGCGGGAGAAATATTACTGTCACCACTGTAAAAATTTTCATCAGATCATTCTGCTCAATCGCCAGCTGGGATTGATATGCTTCCCGGAGCTGGGACACCATTTCCTGCAAATTCTTAACGGCACTCAGGTAACGGTCCGTTCTATTCCTCAAAGTCATCAATCTGCGGACTCCGTCTTCGCTAAATAGTTGGTTGTCATTCACGGTCATTTCATCAAAAATGAAATTAAGCTGCTCATAGTAGCGTTTCAGGCGCAACAGTTCCTGCCTCCATGCAGTAATGTATTTCAAATAGGATGCCTTGTCGCCGGACAGCACCTTGTCTTCATTATTGCTGATTTCTTCCTCAAGATTATTCAAAAAATCCATGTCTCCTTTCAGCAGTAACGAAAAAAAATGGTAGAAAAGCCGCTCATTTGTTGCTCCTTCTTCCCCTGTCATCGTATGCAGAATCATATTTGCTTTTTCTTCTGCCTCAGAGGTTTCACAAAATACCAGCAAATCCTTTCCGTCCAGATATAAGAGCATCTTAAAATCCTCTTTTTTTTCACTCTGAACATCGTACCAGTCAAATGCAAGGATATCGCAGTCCTTAAAACACTCAAAACTGTCCGTAATCTGTTCATCAATATACCGAAGAATCTTTTTATCCATATAAGGAGCAGCTTCATCGGTTTTTGTAAATGAAAATACTTTGTACATTTATCCTCCACGTCCTAACTTTGTTATATTTTCAATGTTGGAATATTGCTATTCTTCAGCAAGGAATTTTCGACTTTTTGATTCTATCTTCTGCTTCACCAGAAGAAGATTTTTCTCGTTCCAGTTCAATCACATCTGAAATATCACAATCCAACGCCCCGCAGATACGAAGCAGGGTTTCCATGCTGATATGCAATCCCTTTCCCATATTGGCAATCTGGTTTGTGGTGAGTCCTGCGGCAAGCCGCAAGTCCTCTTTTCTCATGTTCCGCTCTTTCAATGTATTCCAAAGCGGTTGATAGCTTATGTGCATTTATCGTCCTGCCTTTCTCCCAGTGCTGGGGTTCGTGCTTCCCATTATAGCAGTTTTCTTGCTAACTCGCAATATTTCTTGACGGCTCGCCGGTTCCGTCTGGATTGTGCTTTTCCTTTCCGCTTTTATTTACATCTAATTAGCCATAACCTGCTTAATGCCCTGGCTTTTGGAAGCAGGGTTGTCCGACCCGTAACCTTCCAGAAGGTTGATGACACCCCAGATACCAAGACCTGCGCCCAGGGCCACTACGAGAGTCTGCAAAACACCAACTGCGCTGTTGAAAAATGCCATATTCGTACCTCCATAAAATCATGTTGAATTGATGTGTGTAGGAAAATCGCAGCCGTTTTCTCCGGCTGCGGCATCGGAAGTATCGTCGTTCTGGGCGAAGTGCTGCTCTGTCCATTCGTACAGGGCGAGTGCATACAGCCTGTCATGCGACATCATAAGACGGTAGGCTACCTCCTGCGAAACCGCTTCAATGTCGATGTCCGTATAGGGAACACCGCGCCTGTCACAATCCTGCATCTGCTCCCAAAGGGCAAGACCGCAGAGAATGTTGCAGCCGATCTTTTCCCATTTGCGCATACATTCCATAAATGCCTGATAATTCGAGAGTTCCATAAACAGCTCCTTTTGCCGCGTTATTCTGCGGCGGTAAAATCAGCGTCCTCGTCGGACAACTCAATCTCATAGAGGTCAAACGGTTCCTCCGGCGCAATCACCGCCGAGGGATGTTTCTTCTTTTTTCGCTGCACCCGAATGTAGCGTTCTACATCAAAGGTGTTCTTCTTGTCGGCGTCGGACAGGTACTTATAGCGCGGGTGCTTGGTGATGTCGTACTTCTTGGAGAAGAACGGGCGCACACCGCGTAGCTGCAAGATACACATTCCGCCGTCCATCGTTGCGATTTCGTCCTGCGTCATCAGCTCCTTTCCTAATTTTTGATAATTTAAGCCGTGGGAGATTTCCTTGCCCCGATTCTCTGAGGTATTGAAACTGTCGATGGTTTCCTTGCCCAATATCTCCGAGATTTCTTTCAGGGTCGTTTTCTCCTTTCCGCCTAAAAACAGCATGGTGTCGCAGTTGCCGACAATCGTATCGGCGTTATCCCGATAGATTGCTTTGAGCTGGCTCTGGGACTGCAAGATGATAGAAGCGGAGATTTCCCGGCTCCGTATGGTTGCTATGAGCTTTTCAAACTTTGGTATCTGGCCGATATTTGCAAACTCGTCTAACA
>SAMEA3387469__coassemble_2218_pt1 | contig 11317 bp, 9 predicted proteins | sample SAMEA3387469__metabat2_low_PE_027 | metagenome-assembled genome bin SAMEA3387469 (sample SAMEA3387469) | Felis catus | biome: Faeces | place: United Kingdom | collected 2012 | reverse complement strand
CCGAGCTGGTGGCTGCGCTGATTAACCAGAAGGACAACCTGATCGACGGACTGGCGTATGCACAGCAGCGGATCGAAGGTTCGATGACCATTCTGCTGATGACGCCAAAGGGCATCTATGCAGCAAGGGACCGGCTGGGACGTACACCGGTCAGCGTGGGCAAAAAGGAAGATGCCTGCTGCGTTTCGCTCGAGAGCTTTGCCTACCGCAACCTGGGCTACCAGGAGGAACGGGAGCTGGGTCCGGGCGAGATTGCCGTTGTTACCCCGGAGGGTGCACAGACGCTGGTGAAGCCGGGCAACAAGATGAAGATTTGTACCTTTATGTGGATTTACTACGGCTACCCGTCCTCCTCTTATGAAGGCATCGGAGTCGAAGAGATGCGCTACCGCTGCGGAGCGATGCTTGCCCGCCGCGACAAGGGTACCATTCAGGTGGATACAGTAGCGGGTGTACCGGATTCCGGTACAGCACACGCCATCGGCTATGCAAATGAGTCGGGGATTCCTTTCTCCCGCCCGTTTATCAAATATACCCCGACCTGGCCGCGCTCCTTTATGCCAAGCATCCAGAGCCAGCGCAACCTGATTGCACGCATGAAACTGATTGCAGTGCAGGAGCTGATTCGGGGCAAGAGCCTGCTGCTCATCGACGACTCCATCGTTCGTGGCACCCAGCTGCGGGAGACCGGTGAATTTTTGTACGCCAGCGGAGCCAAGGAGGTACACGTCCGTCCTGCCTGCCCGCCGCTGTTCTATGGCTGCAAATACTTAAACTTCTCCCGTTCGCGCTCGGACATGGATCTGATTACCCGCCGCGTGATGATGGAGCTGGAAAACCAGATCACCCCGGAGCTGCTGAATCGTTATACCGATCCAAACACCGAGGAATATCAGCGGATGCTGGACGTCATCTGCCACAAGCTCAATGTGACCAGCCTGCGCTATCACCGCCTGGACGACATGATTGAATCGGTCGGTCTGCCGCGTGAACAGCTTTGCACCTACTGCTGGGACGGCAAAGAGGACTAAACAGCTTTTATAATACAGACAACAGGGTCAATGCCGCGGCTGCCAAACACAGGTCGAAGGGCTTGACCCTGTTTTTGCATCGGCGTCAGGATTTTGGAGAAGTTTAGGGAGATAGACATGAAATGTTTACAAATATCCTTTATGATTATCATAGAATGATTTTTCTGACGGCAAAACGGAAAGGGATGGTCAAATGAAACAGCGCAGCGCAGAGATTCTGTGCATCGGCACCGAACTTCTGATGGGAGATATTATCAACACAAACGCCGCTTATCTGGCAAAGGAGTTGGCAGGACTGGGCATCAACCTCTACCATCAAAGTGTGGTGGGGGATAACCCCGAGCGGCTGCGGCAGTCGTTGCAGCTGGCGCTAAAGCGGGCAGACATTGTCATCACCACCGGCGGGCTGGGTCCGACCTATGACGACCTGAGCAAGGAGACCATCGCAGCCTGCTTTGGCAGGAAGCTTGTGATGGACGAGGATTCGCTGACACGCATCCAGGCGCATTTTCTGCGTTTAGGCAGGGAGATGACCGACAATAATAAAAAGCAGGCGATGATGCCGCAGGGCTGTATCATCTTTCAAAACGAAAACGGAACGGCGCCCGGCTGTGCAATCGAAGGAAGCGGCGAGCTGGAAGGCAAGACTGCCATCATGCTGCCGGGTCCGCCGCGGGAGATGAAGCCGATGTTTGAGCAGCAGGTCAAACCCTATCTGCTCAAGGACAGCGACACCAGGCTGGTCTCCCACACCATGCACTTTTTTGGGATTGGAGAGTCGATGCTGGAGGACAGGCTGCGCAGTTTGATGGAAAAGAGCCTGAACCCTACGGTGGCACCCTATGCCAAGACCGGCGAGGTACAGCTGCGGGTGACCGCAAGGGTGAAAGACGGCGAGGACCCGAACGCCCTGCTCGAGCCGGTGATGGAGCAGATTCGGCAGACAGTGGGCGAATTTTTGTACGGGGTGGACGTCGGTGACCTGCAAACAGCGGTGGTACGGCTGCTGACCGAAAAAGAGCGGAAGGTAGCGGTGGCAGAAAGCTGCACAGGCGGTTATCTTGCCAAGCGCATCACCGATGTCAGCGGCTCGTCGAAGGTGTTTGAGTGCGGGGTATGCAGCTATTCTAACCGCATCAAGCATCAGCTGTTGGGTGTCAGTGAACAGACATTGGCGGAGTACGGAGCTATCTCGGAGCAGACGGCAGCGCAGATGGCATCGGGTGTGCGAAATTTGTCAGGAGCAGACATCGGCATCTCGGTGACCGGCAATGCAGGACCGACCGCCGACGAAGGCAAGGAGGTGGGTCTTGTGTACATCGGGGTGGACAGCCCGAAGCTGACCCATGTCTTTACCCTGCATGTCAACCGCAGGGACCAGGATGCCAGGGAGACCATCCGCTATCTGGCGTCCTCGCACGCGCTGAGCCTGATTTTGAAAGCCGCACAACGGCTGTAAGAAAGAAAACCAAAACAAGGGCAGAGGGGGGAAGGAATGAAACCGATCTCAAGACCGGTGAGAAGAGGGTTGATCCTCTTCTTTCTGACGGTGGCGCTGGCAAGCATCCTCCACCTTGCTTTGTGGGCGATGCAGTCCTACCAAAGCGGCAAGGTACAGGACGGGCTGGAGCAGCTGTACCACCAGGGCGGGCTGACCATCGGACAATCCGACCCGAATCAGGAGGTACAGGAAGAGGCATCAACCGAAGGCGCAGAGGACAATGCGGGAGGGACCTCTACGGAAGACGCCAATGCAGGCACCTCCTTTGAACCGGTGATGCTGCCGGAGTACCGCAAGCTGTATGAGATAAACAGCGACATCGTGGGATGGCTGAACATCGGCGACGGGCTGCTGAGCACACCGGTGATGCAGCGGGACAATGAATATTATCTGACCCACGACTTTTATGGCGAAGAGGATAAGCACGGGCAGGTGTTTTTGGACAAGGGCAATTCCCCGCAGCTGACCGACGACAACACCATCCTGTACGGGCACAACATCACCAGCGACCGCAGTATGTTCAACATCCTGACCCGCTATAAGGACACCGAATTTGCCGCCGAGCATCCGGTCATTCAGCTCAACACCCTGTACAATCGCTATCAGTATGCGGTGGCAGCGGTGTACATCGTCTCCACTCGACCGGAGCATGGGGAGCTGTTTGACTACATCAGCTATCTAAAGTTCAGCACCCGCGATGCCAAGCAGGCGTATATTGCCCAGATTCAAAAGCGGTCGCTGATTGATACCGGCGTCAAGATGACAGCTGACGACCGGCTGCTGACCCTGTCCACCTGCACCTATGAATTTGCCGATGCGCGGCTGGTGGTGGTGGCACGACAGCTGCGGGAGGGGGAGAGTGCCGAGGACTTTGGCAAGCAGGTAGTTAAGCGGGAAAACCCGGTGATGCCGCAAATCTGGAACGAGCTGTTTGGATAAAGAAAAGGGTTAGAAATACAGCTTAACAGCAAGGCTGTTAAGTCTGAAAAGGAGAGAAGGTTATGAGCAGACTTTGTTATCAAGGAGAGCAGTTTTTGCTGGACCAAAAGCCGTTTCGGATTTTGTCCGGCACCATCCACTATTTTCGGGTGACACCCGATTACTGGGAGGACCGCTTAAAGAAACTGCGTGCCTGCGGCTTCAATGCGGTGGAGACCTACACCTGCTGGAACCTGCACGAGCGGCAGGAGGGCAGGTTTGACTTTTCCGGCGGGCTGGATGTGGCTCGCTTTGTGCAGACGGCACAGAAGCTGGGATTGTATGTCATCCTGCGCCCGGGACCGTACATCTGCGCGGAGATGGACTTTGGCGGGCTGCCGTCCTGGCTGTTAAACCGACCGGGTCTTGCCCTGCGCTGCAACAATCCGCTGTTTTTGCAGAAGGTGGCAGCCTACTACAAGCAGCTGTTTGACCACCTGCGCCCATATCTGGGAGAAAACGGCGGCAACATCATCGCAGTACAGGTGGAAAACGAGTACGGCAGCTACGGCAACGACAAGGATTACCTGCGGGCGGTGGCGCAAATCTATCGGGACAACGGGGTCAACGAGTTCTTCTTTACTTCCGATGGACCCAATCAGCTGATGCTGGGCGGCGGAAGCCTGCCGGAGTATCTGGCGACAGCAAACTTTGGCAGCCGCGGCAAGGAGCATTTTGACACCCTGCGCCGGTTTGCGCCCGAACGACCGGTGATGTGTACCGAGTTCTGGAACGGGTGGTTCGACCACTGGTACGAGCAGCACCACCGCAGAGAAAGTGACGAGACCGCAGGGCAGCTGGAGCAGATGCTGCGCGATGGCGGTTCGGTCAATCTGTATATGTTCCACGGGGGAACCAACTTCGGCTTTACCAACGGAGCCAACCACGACGGCTGCTATCAGCCGACGGTGACCAGCTATGACTACGACTGCCCGGTGAGCGAGTGCGGAGATTTGACCGAAAAATATTTTGCCATCAAGCGGGTGGCAGAGCAGTATATGGGCAAGGCACCTGATTTGCAGGTGGGAAATCTGCCAAAGCATGACTACGGCAGGGTGCAGCTGACACAGCAGACGCCGCTGTTTGCCCACCTGCCGCAGCCGGTGGAGAGCGCAAGCACCCTGACGATGGAGCAGCTGGAACAGGATTTTGGCTTTGTGCTGTATGAAACGGTGCTGCACGGACCCTTTGAGCGCAGTGAGCTGACCATCGATGGGCTGCACGACCGGGCGATGATCTATGTGGACGGCAAGCTGGCAGGGATTCAGGAGCGGACCGGACGCAGGAACGATGCAATCTACCTGGAGCTGGAGGCAGGACAGACAGCGGTGCTGCGCATTTTAGTAGAGAATATGGGACGCATCAACTACGGACCAAAGCTGCTCGACTGCAAGGGCATCCTGCGTGGGGTCAAGCTGGGATGTCAGTATCAGTTTGGCTGGAAGCATTATTCCCTGCCCTGCGACTGCCCGCCGCAGCAGGGATATGAGCCGGTCGGTGCCGGTGCAGATGCGCCGCTCTTTTTAAAGGGCAGCTTTACGGTGCAGCAGCGGCAGGACACCTTTGTGCAGCTGGACGGCTTTACCAAGGGCAACGTCTACATCAACGGCTTTCACCTGGGCAGATACTGGAATCCGGCAGGTCCGCAGAGGACCCTCTATCTGCCGGCTCCGCTGCTGCGTGAGGGAGAAAACGAGCTGGCAGTGCTGGAGCTGGAGGGAATCGACGGTCCGGCGCAGGTACATTTGACCGACTGCGAGGATTTGGGATAAAAAATTTTAAAAAACTTTCCCAAAAACCCTTGACAAAACTTTTTTTAGATGTTATTATAGTAAAGCTGATTGCGATACAGATTCCATCAGCAGAACAATAGCATCTGCGCTTGTAGCTCAGCTGGATAGAGTGACTGGCTACGAACCAGTAGGTCGGGGGTTCGAGTCCCTTCAAGCGCGCCAAGCAAAAAGCACCACAATTTTTTGTGGTGTTTTTTGTTGTATATGGGAAGATGCTGTGCGATTTTTATCGGCTGCATCTTTTTGCTTTGTTTTATTTCCGTATATCTACGGGATGATGTCGTCGACAGAAATTCTATAATGCTCCGAATAAAAAAGGCAGCTATCTGAGCAAATTTCAGATAGCTGCCTTTTTTATCTATTTCAATTACAGGTGAAAATTCGGCAGATTTAGTAGCCATACCGCTTGCGATAGCGCACCAGCATGAAGGTTGCCAGACCGATTGCAGCCAGTTCAGCAATCGGATTTGCCAGCCACACACCGGTTACGCCCAGCAGAGCAGGCAGGGTCAACATGGCGATAATCATAAAGACAAACGAGCGGGAAAAAGCCAGGATGGCAGATACGATGCCGTTGGACAGGGCGGTGAACATCCCGCTGGCAAAAACGTTAAAGCCGATGAACAGCAATGCAATCGAGCAGATGCGGTTGCCTGTTACTGCAAGGTCGTAGACCGGGTTGCCCGGGCGGGCAAAGATAGACACCAGCGGGCGGGTTGCCAACTGGGAGAGCAGCAGCATCATCACTGCCATCGCTCCAATCAGGCGAAAACTGATGGAAACCAGGCGCTTGAGCTTGGCGCGGTTTTGTTCACCGTAATAAAAGCTGACCATGGGAGCTACCCCGTAGGAATAGCCGGTGTACAACGAGGTGGCAAACATCAATACATACATGATGATGGTGATGGCAGCGACACCGTCTTCGCCCACATAGTGCAGCATGGTCCAGTTGAACATCAGGTTTACGATGCCGGTGACCAGAGCAGTCGCCATCTCCGAGCTGCCGTTTGCAGCTGCCTGCACCAACGTTTTGAGGCAATGTCCGGGTCTGACAAAGTGCAGCAGTTGGCTGCGATTAGAAAACAGCAGCGTTCCCACCACGGCAGTCACCGAGTATCCCAAGCCGGTGGCAATGGCAGCGCCCGCAATGCCCATCTGGAATACCTCAATAAGCAGGTAGTCGAGCAGGATATTGAGCACACCGCCGGTGATGGAGGAGAGCATCGACAGGGTGGAACGTCCACTGGCAATCATGTACAAAGTAAAGTTGTTCATCAGCAAAATCGGTACCGTGAACAACAGGTAACGGCTCAGGTAAGCGTGGCAGTAGTCAAACACCTTTTGGGAAAGACCCATACCGGCAAAGATTTTGTCCATCAGGGCATAGCCGAGCAGTGACATCAGGATACCGACGCCGATATTGACCAGAATCAGAAAGGTAAAGTCCCGACGAGCCTCTTCGATTTTCCCTTCTCCGGCTTTTTTCATAATGACGGCACTTCCGCCAGTGGCAAGCATGGTCGAAACAGCAGTCACCAATGATATAATGGGGGCGCTTAAATTGATTGCAGACAGTGCATCGGTTCCCAGCAGGTTGGAGACGAACAAGCCGTCAATCATGGTGTAAAATGACATGAAGACGGTCATCACGATGGTGGGTACAGCAAATTTCAGCACGTTTTTTAAAGTGACCGGCTGGCTGTAGGCATTTTCACTGGGCATTTGCAGATTCCTCCTTAACAGTTCTGTTGTTAGCATAAACGATACAGTAACTGTAAGGTCAATACCCCTGCTCATTTTCGTTGGACTTTTTACCGTAGTTTTCAGAATGCCTGCTAAATCCCGTCGATTTGGCATTTATTCTGCATGCTGCAAATTAAATGCAGTGTAGTCGGGCAGAGCCGTCGGCAAAGGGAGAGGAAACCACCTCGCCGCGGCGGTAGCACAGGTGCAGGATGGGAGACGGACAGCCCTTTAGCAGCGAAATCGGAAATTCTATCAGCACACCCCAAAAGACACCTTCGAGGTTTTCACCTCCGCTGCGGCTGATGGTGATGTGTGGATCGCTTGTTGAGGCGTGCTGGGCAGAACAGACGGCTGTTACAAGGGATTGTGCACAAGCTTCGTCCGACAGGGCAAGGCAAAACTGCCAATCCGGCTGGGGAGAGACTTCAAAGCAGGCAAGGTAGAAGGAAAGCCGGTCGTTGCAGCCGCTGTCCTTTTCGACCTCGGCTTCACCACAGCGGCAGCCGGTCAAGGTAACAAAGGTCAACGCCTCCAGGCGTTGACCTGTCAACGTCTGTTGCGTGGTCAACGTCTGTTGCCCTGTCAACGTCTGTTGCGTGGTCAACTCCGGCTGCGTGGTCGGTTGGCTGGCGGTCGGTTGGCTGGTGGTCGGCTGCTGCTCTTTCAGGCAGTGGCAAAACAGCAGCGGTGCGCTGAGGGTGGAAAACTGGCGGGCATCGCTTTGGGCAGGCAGACGGGGGAGGGTATATTCGGTCATAATTTTGCTCCTTTTGGGGTGATGGGACTTGATAGTATGATTCTATGATAGCACGGCAGGGTCGATGCTGGCAAATGAAAAAAAGCCCCTCAGCGTGTGTGCTGAAGGGCTTTGGCAAGCTCGAGAGGATGATTTAGGCGATTTTGTGCAGGGCGCTGTCGGCAAACAGCTTGTTGCCCAAGCCGGTTTTTTCCAATGCACGGACCATCGGCAATCCCAGCACAAAGCAGGCAATCGCTTCGCCCAGTGCAACCTGTCCGGCGTTGATTAAAAAGATGGGCAGATTAAACGAGCCGGAGAAGACAAAGGTCAGCTCCAGTCCGATGACGATGCCGTTGACTAAAACCGGCATCAAAGCGGATAAAAAGGGAAGACCCTTGATGCGCACACCGCGCAGCTGATGGGTCAAAAAGGCAGCCAGCAGGGTCGCAGCCGAGCCGAACAGGACGTCGAGCGGACCGAGAATGTTGGCTTTGGTAAAGACCCCCAGTGTGTTGACCAGCACGCACCCGAGGGTGAGACCGGCGATGGGGGTGGACGAAAAGACCGGCAGCAGGGTGAACGCCTCGGAGACGCGCAGCTGCACCGGTCCGAAGATAAAGGTCATAAACGGCAGGCTCAGCACAAAGTAGAGCGCTGCAACCATCGCATTGACCGCCATCTTCCTGACAGTGTTGTTTCTCATATTCGATTTTCCTTTCGTAGTGTGTTTTTAAGTCAGGAACTTGCGACTGACTGCGCCCGGCTGTTGCCGCAGGTCGGATGCGCTCCCTATTATACACCATCAGGCGGTGGGATGCAAGGGAGAAATCCACAAAAACAGCAAAGCGACGGGGAGAAGAAAAAGCGCACAGGGTCTTGTCAAACGGGTGGGTTTCATATTATTATATTATGGAAGGAATCCGGGGAAACCCCGAAAAACAACGAAAAAGGACGGGAAGGTCATGGAATATTTGCAGGGAATCTATCGCATCAGCCATGTGGGTACAGGCAGTATGTGCGATTTTACCATTGAATGTCCGCAGCTGGCACAGCGCTCGAAGGCAGGGCAGTTTGTACACATCCGCCTGCCGGGCTTTACACTGCGCCGTCCCATCTCCATCTGCGAGGTGGAAGGGGATAGCCTGCGCATCCTGTTTGATGTGCGCGGCGAGGGCACCCGTGCAATGGCACAGCTGCGCGAGGGAGACTCCATCGACGTGATGGGACCGCTGGGCAACGGCTTTACACTGCTGGACCCACAAAAAAAGGCAGTTGTGGTGGGAGGCGGCATCGGTGTGCCTCCTATGCTGCAAACAGCCAAGCACTATGCAGGCAATGCGACTGCCATCCTGGGCTTTCGCGATGCGGGCAAGATCGTGCTGACACAGGACTTTGAAAAATACGGCGTGCGGGTGATGCTGGCAACCGACGACGGCTCGGCAGGGCACCACGGCTTAGTCACCGACCTGCTGCGGCAGCGTCTGGAGGAGGAAAAGCCGGACATCGTCTATGCCTGCGGACCGAAGGTGATGCTCAAGTTTGTTGCGCAGATGTGTGCGCAGTACGGCGTGCGCTGCGAGGTATCGCTGGAGGAGCGGATGGCTTGCGGTGTGGGCGCGTGCCTGGGATGTGCAACGCCGATCCGCCGCGAGGACGGCTCGGTGACCTATCTGCACGTCTGCAAGGACGGTCCGGTGTTTGATGCGGAAAGGGTGGTATTCGATGAATGAGAATATGAAGGTATCCATCGCCGGGGTGGAGTTTAAAAACCCGGTCATCACAGCCTCGGGCTGCTTTGGCTTTGGTCGGGAGTATGAATGTGTTTATCCGTTGTCCCGCCTGGGTGGTATTTCGCTTAAAGGGATGACCTTCCGCGAGCGTCTGGGCAACCCGCCGCCGCGCATTGCCGAAACCCCGAGCGGGATGCTCAATTCGGTCGGTCTGCAAAATCCGGGTGTGGAGCATTTTCTAAAGCATGACCTGCCGTATCTCGCACAGCAGGACACCGTCAAGATTGCCAACATCGCAGGCAGCTGCATCGAGGACTACTGCGCCATTGCAGAGCGCCTTTCGGAAAGTGAGATTGATATGTTCGAGCTGAACATCTCCTGCCCGAACGTAAAGCAGGGCGGAGCTGCCTTTGGCACCAGCTGCGAAAGTGCAGAAAAGGTGGTCAAGGAGGTGCGCCGCTATGCCAAAAAGCCGATGATTGTCAAGCTGTCGCCGAATGTTACCGACATCGCCTCGATTGCACAGGCGGTGGAGGCGCAGGGAGCCGACGCTGTTTCGCTGATCAACACCCTGCTGGGCATGAGAATCGACATCAACACCCGTCGACCCATTTTAAAGAATAATGTGGGCGGTCTGTCCGGTCCGGCAATCTTTCCGGTAGCGGTGCGCATGGTCTGGCAGGTAGCCAACCGTGTGAAGATTCCGGTGATTGGCATGGGCGGCATCGAAAAATGGCAGGATGCGATTGAGATGATGATGGCAGGCGCGAATGCAATCCAGATCGGTGCAGCGATGTTTTATAATCCAAAGGCACCCATCGAGGTCATCGACGGGATGCAGCAGTGGATGCAGGACAACGGTGTCAAGGACATCAATGAGATTGTGGGTACGGTGCAGCCCTGGTAACAGCGCAAACAATGTGGGAAGGAATGTGGCAAACGCCCGATGACGATATTATATCTGATTAGACATGGAGAGACCGCAGGCAATTCGGAGGGTCGCTTTCAGGGAATCGTGGACAACCCTTTGAATGAATCCGGGATGCAGCAGGCACAGATGCTGGGGATGGCGTTCAGCCTTTCCCGGGTGGATGTGCTGTACACCAGTCCCCTGCTGCGCGCCCGTCAGACCGCGCAGATGATTGCCCAGATGCACGGGCTGCAAAAGCTGGAGCCGGTGGTGGAGCCGGGCTTGAGCGAGCTGGATGGGGGACTGCTGGAGGGACGCCGCTTTGACGAGTTGGCGGTGGAGTACCCGCAGGTGATGCAGGCGATGTATCATGCACCTGCGCAGCTGTGCTGCCCGGGCGGAGAATCAATGAAGCAGCTGTCCGAGCGCATTGTGCAGACGGTGGACCGAATCGTTCGGCAAAATCAGGGCAAGGTAATCGTAGCGGTCAGCCACGGGATCGTTATTTCTTCCTATATTCATTTTGTCAGCGGCAAGCCGTTTGAGCAGATGAGCAACGGAATGGTGGCAAACGCCTCAGTGAGCAAGTTCTTATTTAATGATGACCTGATTGTCTGCATGGAGTATGCCGACGACCGGCGGCACATGAAGAATGGGACCTATCTGACCACCCGCGGCTTTGAACCGAACCAGATTGAAAATCCCGACCCATACGCAGTTGAGAAGCCATAGTCATCAATAAGCAAACGAGCGGCGAAAGCAAAGAAGCTTTGCCGCTCGTTTGCTATTTTTAAGAAAAATCCAATTTTTTCAAAAAAAAGTCAAAAAAAGATGAAAAAAGGTGTTGACAAAAAGAAGTTGGCGTGGTATTATAATTGAGCTGTCTGAG
>SAMEA3387469__coassemble_2136_pt1 | contig 11816 bp, 7 predicted proteins | sample SAMEA3387469__metabat2_low_PE_027 | metagenome-assembled genome bin SAMEA3387469 (sample SAMEA3387469) | Felis catus | biome: Faeces | place: United Kingdom | collected 2012 | reverse complement strand
AAGCCGATGCTGCTGGACAAAAATGATAAGAGTGTGGGAAAAGCACAGTTTACAAAAAATATCCAGAAGGCGTTCGATAACATCCAGCAGCTGGGACTGAACACCGTGATTGCACAGGTGCGTCCCTTCAGCGATGCTCTGTACGAGTCGGAACTGTTCCCCTGGTCCTATCTGGCGACCGGCGAAGAGGGCGCAGACCCCGGCTTTGACCCGCTTGCTATCATGGTCGAGCAGGCACACCAGCGTGGCTTGCAGCTTCATGCGTGGGTCAATCCTTACCGGGTGCGCACCTCGGCGACCAACAAGCAGTTGAGCAGCAAAAATCCTGCTGTCAAACTGCTCAAAAGCGGCGATGCCATCCGTTACAACGGTGCAGTGACCTATGACCCGGCAAGCAAAAAAGCCCAGCAGCTGATTGTGGAGGGCGTGCGGGAGATTGTGGAAAAGTATGACGTGGACGGCATCCACTTTGACGATTATTTTTACCCCACTACCGACGCGGGCTTTGACAGTGCCTCCTATCAGGCGTACAAAAACAAAGGCGGCAGCTTATCGCTGGCAGCCTGGCGTCGTCAGAATGTCAACGACCTGGTCAAACAGGTGTATGCAGCTGTCAAGCAGGCGGACGGTGAGGTGCTGTTTGGCATCAGTCCGCAGGGTAATATGGACAATAACTACAACAAGCAGTTTATCGACGTGAAAAAATGGCTGAGTGAAGAGGGCTATCTCGATTACATCTGCCCGCAGGTCTACTTTGGTTTTAAAAACAGCACCTGCCCGTATGAGCAGACGGTGGAAGAATGGAACGACCTGATCCAAAATAAGGTCCAGCTGGTGGTTGGACTCTCCCCTTACAAGGTCGGTCTGGAGGACGCCTATGCAGGCAACGGTAGATGGGAGTGGGCAAACAGCGGAGACATCCTGGCGCGGATGGTGGAAACTGCCCGCAAGGAGGAGCACTATCAGGGATTTGCGCTCTTCCGCTACAACTCGGTGTTCCAGCCGGAATCGTCGGTTCGACCGGCAATTTTAGAGGAGTTGGACAGCTTGCAGGAGGTTTTATAACGCAAACATCAGGATGGAAAGAAACAGGAGGCCAGCACGGTGACAAAGAACAATAAAGAAAAAACGATCATCAACTCCCTGGCGGGAGTGATGGCGGTCATCACCATCCTTGCAATCTTTGCAGTGGTGATTCTGCGTCAGACGGCGGCGCAGGAGGAAAAGGATCAGAAGGTTGCACAGGCAATGCAGCAGATTCAACAGGAGCAGGAGGAGCAGAAGTCCCAGCCGCAGCCGGTGCAGCAGGAGGCGTCTGCGGTGCAGTTTGAACTGCCGCAGGAGATGAAAGCGGCGCAGGTAAGTCCCGGAAGGGAATTTTTATCCGAGCTTGCACCTGCGATTGAGCAGGCACAGCTGCGTCTGTCCGGGGAAGTGCTCCAGCAGGAGCAGCAATCGGTGCAGCCGGATGAGGAAGAGGTCTATCGGCAGCTGGAGCAGCTGGTGGAGCAGGCGGCACAACTGGGACTGAACACCCTGTTTGTCAGCACCGAAAATGCCTATGGAACGCTGTGGGACTCTCCGGCAAAGATGGTCTCCTTTGACCTGTTGGGCAGCCTGTGCGATCTGGCGCATCAGCAAGGAATAGCGGTGTACGGTCTGTGCGACCTTTCGCTGGTTGCAGGAACGGACGGCAGAATGCACCACATGACTTCGGTGAATGCAAAGGCTTTGGACCGCAGTGCGGAGCAGTTAGCCGCCATTGCTTCCCAGCGAGGGCTGGACGGTTTGCTGCTGGACGGGTACCTCAATGAACAGGGACAGTACAGCTATGATGAATATGCGCACACAGGCGCCAACGTCAGCCTAAAGGAATATATGACCGGCAGCACCGAGCTGCTGGTACAGACAGCGGTGCAGACGGTGCGTCAGCAGAACCCGGAGCTGCCGGTGGGACTGGCGGTGTCGCCGGTGTGGGCAACTGCCGATGAACAGCCGGACGGAATCGACCTTGCTTACACCCGAACCTCTCTGGGCGCTTACAATGCGGACAGCAAAGGGATGATTGAGAAGGGTCTGGCAGACTTTGTGGTGGTCAAAAACTATGGAGCGACCGGCAGCGACCAGCTTCCTTTTGAACCGATTGCCGACTGGTGGAGCGATACCCTCTCACAGGCGGGTGTGACCGGTTATATGGGACATGCCTCCTCGCGGGCAGGCAGCTGGGAAAACGGCTGGGGACCCAACAGCGAGCTTGCCGACCAGTGGAAGATTACACAGCAGGAGGAAGGTTTTTGCGGCAGCGTATTTAATTCGCTGGAGGCACTGCTCAAGGATGTAAACTACACCACCTATTATTTAAAGGAAGCATGGGAGCAGGAAAGCAGCGGGGACCAGATGACCGCACAGGCAGGTAGTGGCAGCTTTAGCCAGCGGGAGGACCTGTTTGCGGGCTTGACCCTGCTGGAAGAGGTTACCCCGGTGGGCAATTACAGTGTGGCAGACGGCGACACCATCGACCTTGTGGCAATCGCAATGGACGGAGCGCAGGTAGTGGCAACCGTTAACGGAGAAACCCTGACCCTAAAGAACACCGGACGTTCGGGTGGAATCAGCGGCTACCGAAAATTTACCGCCTCCTATGATGTCGAAGGTAAAAACGTCAGCTCCTCCGGGATGGGCAGCATCGTCTTTATTGCCAGCATGGACGGTAAGACCGAGAGCCTGACCGGCGCCAAGCTGACCTTCCAGGGACCGACCGGCTCCTACGGCAGCAACGACAAGGGCAATTCTTCCAGCAGTTCCTCGAGCAGCAGTTCCTCGAGCAGCAGTTCCTCAAGCAGCTCCGGCGGCGATTATACCGGTACCATCCGTTATAATCAGCCGAGCCTGTCCACCTCCTCGAGCAAATCCATCGGGGATGGAACCTTGGTGCAGGTGGTGTCCGAGCAGGCATTGACCTTCCCGGTCAATAAAAACAGCATCTACCCGGATACCAGCTGCTACCCGCTGCCTTATGGCACGATGGATTATGTGGTCGGCAGCAAGGTCAGCGTCAAGGACGGCAGCAGCTACCGCCATTACTATAAACTGGCATCGGGTCGCAGGGTCTACTGCGAGGATGTGCAGGCGGTGACCGGAGGAATCTCCATCAAAAACAACAGCATCCGCAATATGACCGTCAAAGCAAACAAGGATTTTACCTATGTGATTTTGCAGTCGGATTATCCGGTTTCCTATTTGCCGGAATATTCCAGCGGCAGACTGCGGTTTGATTTTCAGAACACCACCTCCACACCGGGGGATTTATCCCTCAATCAAAACCCGTTGTTTTCCAGTGCAAGCTGGAAGGGCAGTACCCTGACCCTGGAGCTGTTGGATGACGGCAGCTTCTTGGGATACAAAGCCTACCATGAAAATGGAAACATTGTGCTGCGCTTTAACAATCCGACCGGAATAGAGGGTGCGCGCATCACTGTAGACCCGGGACATGGAGGCAGCGACCCGGGTGTAGCGGATGACATCGACCCAAACTGGCCGGAAAAGAGAATCAACTGGGAGCTTTCCAAAGCCATCGCACAGGAGCTGGAGGACAGGGGAGCCAAGGTCAATCTGCTGAATACCTACAACAATACCACCTCGCTGGACAGCAGACTGGCACAGGCGAAAAACTTTGATTCCTCGCTGTTTTTGTGTATCCATACCAACTCCTCTGAAACCAACAGCGCGGCGGTCGGCTCGGAGTGCTACTACTTCTATCCGTTTGCAAAAAAACTGGCAACCCGTATCTCCTCCGCCAGTGCGAATGGACTTTCCACCACCGACAGGGGTGCAAAGTATGACGTCTTTTATGTCACCCGCGACCCGCAGATGGTAGGCATTTTGGGAGAGATTGGCTTTTTGAGCAACGCCAAGGAATACAGCAAGATGCAGAAGGATTCCTACCAGCAGCAGGTGGGAGAGGAGATTGCGCAGGCAGTCGAAAAATATCTGGATGCGGCGGGTGCAAAATATGCCGGACGCACCGGCACCCAGAGCACCGGCAAGGAGCTGAACGCCTCCAATGGACCGGCTTGCTCGTTGGACGGCAAAACTGCCAGCAGTCAGGGCAGCTCGTCGAGCGCGGGCGGTAGCTCCTCTGGCAGCAGTTCCTCCGGCAACAGCAGCAACAACGGTTCCTCTTCGAGCAGCAGCGGCAGCACCTCCTCGAGCAAGCCATCCGGCAACAGCAGCTCTTCGTCCACCGAGCGTCCGGCGGGACCGGTGAGCGAAACGGTTGTGGTCAAGGGCAGCAGCAACGGCAAGGTCAAGTATATCATCTTTACCGACCCGGAGAATAAAAAGCTGACCCTCAAGGCAGGGCAGGAAAAGCAGCTTGGAATCAAATTGACCGGAGATGACAAGGTCACCCGCAAGTACACCACCAGCGACAAGTATGTGGCAACCATCGACAAGGACGGCGTGGTACACGCAGTGGGTGCAGGCACTTGTAAGATTACCGTGGTGGCAGGCGACCAGGGAGGCAGCATCGAAGTCAAGGTCACCGGCGGCAGCTCTTCGGGCAGCAGCTCTGCGAACAAGACCGACAAGCAGCCGGAGGTACCGGATGTGGTCGGCAAAAAGGTGGAGACCACCGGCATCACCATAAAAGCTTCCTCCACACGGGTAGAGGCAGGAAAATCGATTCAGCTTCAGGTGATTTTCTCTCCTTCCAACGCCACCGGCGAGGAGATTGTATGGAGTGTTTACCGTGGCAGTCTGTATGGCTCGGTGGACGGCAGAGGTGTCTTTACCGGCATCGAGTCAGGCTATTCCACTGTGCGGGCAACCACCGCAGATGGAAAATACAGTGCGACAATGCGCATTGAAATTATCTAAATTTTTTGCAGACCGGAGTCTTTTGCGGACATCCGGTCTGTTTTTTTCTGTCAGTTTGGAAGAATAGAAATCTTCTATGGGGATTTGTATGTGACGGCTTATTCTAAAGAATAAAGGATAGTGCGGCGGTCAGAGCCAGGCAAAACAGCAGATTGGTTCGAGAGCAAAGGAAGGAACAGGAAAAATTGTAGGAGAAAAATAAAAAAGAGGGGATTTTACAGGTCGATTTTAGCCACTCCGACGCAAAATCAGCCGAATTGCTGTGCTTTTTGCTCGAAGTTGGCAATATGGGTAAAAAGCCTTCGTCGGGTATTTTCTTTTTCATCTATTTTTCATTGTTGACAAATTAACAGGCTCGGGGTAAACTATTTAGTGGGTACAAGGCAGCTGCCAGACAGGCAGCGGGACCTTGCAGGACAGACAAAAGGGCAAAACAGAAGGGGCGGGCGTTTTTAAGAAGAAGGAACGGGTGTCTTTTCTGTCTGCATATGTCGAAAATTTTCGAGAGGTGAGATTGCAAGTGTATAAAATCGTAAACAAAAAGCTGTTGAACGAAGCAGTCGTCCTTGTTGAGGTAGAGGCTCCGTTTATCGCTAAAAAGGTTCTCCCCGGACAGTTCATCATCTTCCGCATCGACGAGCAGGGCGAGCGCGTTCCGCTGACCGTTGCAGATTATGACAGAGAAAAAGGCACCATCACCCTGATCGTTCAGATGGTAGGTCGTTCCACCAAGATGCTCGGCGCAATGGAAGCAGGCGAATACCTGCTGGACGTTGTTGGTCCTCTGGGTATCCCAACTCATCTGGATGGTCTGAAGAATGTTTGCGTTATCGGCGGCGGTGTTGGTTGTGCAATCGCATATCCACAGGCAAAAGCTCTGCACGCAATGGGCGCTCATGTTGACATGATCGCTGGCTTCCGTTCCAAGGACATCGTTATCATCGAGGATGAGATGCGCGCAGTAGCAGACAACCTCTATGTAATGACCGACGACGGCACCTACGGCGAAAAGGGTCTGGTTACCAACAAACTCCAGCAGCTGATCGACGAGGGCAGAGATTACGATGCAGTTATCGCAATCGGTCCGGTTATCATGATGAAGTTCGTTGCTGAAACCACCAGACCAAAGGGCATCAAGACCATCGTTTCCCTCAACCCAATCATGATCGACGGTACCGGCATGTGCGGCGGCTGCCGTGTCAATGTTGGCGGCGAGATTAAGTTTGCCTGCGTAGACGGTCCTGACTTCGACGGTCATCTGGTAAACTTTGACGAGCTGATGAAACGCAACGGTACCAACCGTGAGCAGGAACAGCATGACAGCGAACATTGCAGACTGAGAGGTGCCCACAATGCCTAATATGAGTATGACAAAGCTCCCTATGCCGGAGCAGGATCCAAAGGTAAGAGCAAGAAACTTTGAAGAGGTTTCTTACGGATATACAGAAGAAATGGCAGTAGAGGAAGCACAGCGCTGCCTCAACTGCAAACATATGCCTTGTGTAAGCGGCTGCCCTGTCAACGTACAGATCCCGAAATTCATCAGCCTGATCGCTCAGGGCAAATTTGCCGATGCTTGCTCTGCAATCAAAGAGACCAGCGCTCTGCCGGCAGTTTGCGGTCGTGTATGCCCACAGGAAACCCAGTGTGAAGCAAAATGTGTCCGCGGCATCAAAGGTGAGCCGGTTGCAATCGGTCGTCTGGAAAGATTTGCTGCTGACTGGGATATGAAGAACGGCAAACATGAAACCGAGAAACCGGTTTCCAACGGTCACAAAGTTGCTGTTATCGGTGCAGGTCCTGCAGGTCTGACCTGTGCAGGCGACCTTGCTAAGAAAGGCTACGAAGTTACTATCTTCGAAGCATTCCACAAAGCAGGCGGCGTACTGGTTTACGGTATTCCTGAATTCAGACTTCCAAAAGCCATCGTTCAGAAGGAAGTAGAAGGTCTGGAAAAGATGGGCGTTAAAGTGATGACCGACATGGTTATCGGCAAAGTTCTGTCCATCGACGAGCTGATGAACGACATGGGCTTCGAAGCTGTTTTCGTAGGCTCCGGCGCTGGTCTGCCAATGTTCATGGGCATTGAAGGTGAGGACCTGGTCGGCGTATACTCTGCAAACGAATTCCTGACCAGAATCAACCTGATGAAAGCTTACCTCGATGAGTATGACACCCCAATCAGAAAAGGTAAAGCGGTTGCAGTTGTCGGCGGCGGTAACGTTGCAATGGACGCTGCAAGAAGCGCAATGAGACTGGGTGCAGAGCACGTTTACATCATCTACAGACGTTCTGAAGCTGAGCTGCCGGCTCGTCGTGAGGAAGTTCATCACGCAAAAGAAGAGGGCATTGAGTTCATGCTGCTCAACAACCCTGTTAAGATCAACGGTGATGAAAAGGGCAATGTAAAATCCATCGAGTGCATCAAGATGGAACTGGGTGAGCCGGATGCTTCCGGTCGCCGCCGTCCAATCCCGGTTGAAGGCTCCAACTTCGAGCTGCCGGTTGACACCGTTATCATGTCTCTGGGTACCTCTCCAAACCCACTGATCAGAACCACCACCGAAGGTCTGGAAGCAAACAAACATGGCTGTCTGATTGCTGACGACAACATGGCTACCACCCGCGAGGGCGTGTACGCAGGCGGTGACGCAGTTACCGGTGCTGCTACCGTAATTCTGGCAATGGGCGCAGGCAAAACCGCTGCTGCTTCCATCGACGAATACATCCAGAATAAAAACAAATAGTTTTTATAAGAATCAAAAGGACTCCGCTTGATGCGGAGTCCTTTTTGCGTCCGGTGGTACAAAGATGTTAGAGCAATCCCGAAGGCTGGATAGCACAAAGGAGCAGACCTTTTAAAAGGTCTGCTCCTTTGTTTATGAAAGATAAGGGGAGGGTATCAGGCGATGGCTCCCATGAGGGAATAGGCGATGGTGCCGACAACGCCGGTGCCAAAGATGATGGCGATGGCGTTGAAGCGGTACTTTCTGAGCAGGAACAGCCCGCCGACAAACAGAACAGCCTCCAGCGGACGGAAGTTGGAGAGGACTGCGGAGCTTAAATCCGACTGGAACACCCCGAGCATCAGGATGGAAAGACCGGCAGAGGCAATCAGCGCGACCACTGCCGGACGCAGCGCGGAAAGGACCGTTTGCACGCCGCTGAAGTTGCGGTATTTATAATAAAAATGGGCAAGCGCCAGACAGATGCAGAAAGATGGGATAATACACCCGAGGGTACACAGAATGGATCCTGGGATGCCCGCCAGACGGGTGCCCACAAAGGTAGCGGAGTTGATTGAGATGGGTCCCGGTGTCATCTCTGCAATGGTGATTAAATCGGTGAATTCGCCCAGCGTCATCAGATGGTGGACATCCACGATTTGATTTTGAATCAGCGGGATGGCAGCATAGCCGCCGCCGACACTGAATAAGCCGACCTGAATGAAGGCAAAGAAAAGTTGCAGCAGAATAGGCATGATTAGACCTCCTTGACAGACGCATCCGCGCGTGTTTTAGATTTGGAACGGGACTGAATCAGCAAATCGAGTAGACCGACACCCAGACATCCGAGGATGAGAACCATTGCCTGCACACCGAAAAAGACCTTTGCTGCAAAGGCGCCGACCATCAGCAGGATGTACAGAGTGCGACGGGTGCGGATGACATTGGCACCCAGGTTCCAGACAACGTCAAAGATGACGGCAGCAACACCTGCACGCATGACCTGAAGGGCGGTGGCAATGATTTGGTTGCTGCGGAACTGCGCATAGAAGTAGGAGATGGTGGAAATGATGATCATTGGCGGTAAAGCGGTGCCGAGGATGGCGACCAGCGAGCCGGGGATGCCGCACATCCGATAGCCCAGAATGACCGAGGCATTGATTGGAATGGGACCCGGCGAAGATTGTGCAATGGCGGTGATGTCCAGCATCTCCGATTCATCCAGCCAGCCCAGCTCCTCAACAAATTTTTTCTTCATCAGCGAAACGATGACGAATCCTCCGCCGAAGGTAAAGGCACTGAGCAGGAAGGTTGCCTTGAACAGCTGCCAGAGAATCTGTGATTTTTTTTCTTCTTTTTTCATAGTTGTTTCTCCTTTCTCTCAAATCCACATACAGGATAACATAAAAAATCAATGATGAAAAATTGTTTATTTTTATGTTATAATAAAAATAATTTATGGATAGGAGGAAGAAGAATGCTGGATTTTCGAATTGACACCTTTTTGGAGGTCTGTCGGTTGATGAACTACACCCGCGCGGCAGAGCAGCTCAACCTGACCCAGCCGGCTGTATCCCAGCACATCCGCTGGCTGGAGGAGCAGTGCGGGGTCAAGCTGTTCCACTACGAAAACAAACAGCTGAACCTGACCGCTGCCGGGCAGATGCTGCGCAGCGCCGCTATCACCATGAAGCAGGATCAGATGTTTTTGTACAGAAGGATGCAGGAGGCAGACAGCGAGGACGCTGACCTGTGTTTTGGCGTGACCCCGACGGTGGGAATGTATCTTATCCCAAAGCCGCTGGCAGCCTACCGCAGGCGGCATCCATCGGCAAAAGTGTCGATGCAGGTGGAGAACAGCGAGCTGCTCTGCCGTTGGCTGGACAGCGGAGAGATCGACTTTGCCATCCTGGAGGGATATTTTCATAAGGAGGACTACGACTCGATGCTCTACCGCACCGAACGCTATCTGGCGGTGTGCGCACAGGATTACCCGTTTCAGAATACACCCCACCAACTTGCCGACCTGCTGGGTGAAACGCTGCTGGTGCGGGAGGAAGGCTCCGGCAACCGGGAAATTATCCGGCGCAGCCTGAGCCGAAAGAATCTGGCTCTTCAGGATTTTCACTCGCTGTTTGAGGTGGGGGATATGAACGTCCTCAAGCAGATGCTGGTGCAGGGCTGCGGAATCGGATTTTTGTACGAAGCAGCGGTGCAGGAAGATTTGCAGCAGGGCAGACTGCGGATCATCGAGCTGGAGGACTTTGCCGAGGACCACGACATCACCTTCCTCTGGCGTAAGGGGAGCATCTTTGCACCGCGCTACCGGCGCATCTATGGAGAACTGTGCCAAAACGAGCAGATTTTTTAAAACAGGGCAGAAAAAAGGGAAGGTATCCGCAGGATACCTTCCCTTGTATTTTTATATCTTGGCAGAGATTACATCATGCCGCCCATGCCTGCGCCCGGAGCGCCTGCCATAGCGTCATTTTCCTCTTTGCTGTCAGCAACCAGAGATTCGGTGGTCAGCACCATGGAAGCAACCGAGGAAGCGTTCTGCAGAGCGGAACGGGTAACCTTGGTTGGGTCAACGATACCGGCTGGAATCATGTCAACGTAGGTTTCATTGTAAGCGTCGTAGCCGTAGCCAATCTTGTCGGAGTGTAGCAGGGTATTGACGATGACAGAACCATCGACGCCTGCATTGATAGCAATCTGACGAACCGGCTCTTCCAGAGCTTTCAGAACGATCTTAGCACCGGTTTTTTCGTCGCCGTCGAGGGAATCGACCAGAGCCTGAACAGCCGGGATTGCATTGATCAGAGCGGTACCGCCGCCTGCTACGATGCCTTCTTCAACAGCTGCTTTGGTAGCGGACAGAGCGTCCTCGATGCGCATCTTCTTTTCTTTCATTTCGATTTCGGTTGCAGCGCCGACCTTGATGACAGCTACGCCGCCTGCCAGTTTAGCCAGTCTTTCCTGCAATTTTTCGGTATCGAATTCAGAGGTGCTTGCAGCAATCTGGGATCTGATCTGACCAACACGCTCAGCAATCGCTTCTTTGGAGCCAGCGCCGCCGACGATGATGGTGTTTTCCTTCTGAACTTTTACCTGAGAAGCACGACCCAGCTGAGCTACGGTGGTGTCCTTCAGCTCCAGACCCAGGTCGGAGGAGATAACTTCGCCGCCGGTCAGGATAGCGATGTCACGCAGCATTTCTTTTCTTCTGTCGCCAAAGCCAGGAGCTTTTACAGCAACACAGGTGAAGGTGCCGCGCAGCTTGTTGAGCAGCAGGGTGGTCAGTGCTTCGCCCTCGATGTCCTCTGCGATGATCAGCAGCTTCTTGCCGGACTGTACGATCTGCTCGAGCAGTGGCAGAATCTCCTGGATGTTGGAAATCTTCTTATCGGTGATGAGCAGCAGAGCGTCATCCAGAACAGCTTCCATCTTGTCGGTGTCGGTGACCATGTATGGGGAGATGTAGCCGCGGTCGAACTGCATACCTTCTACGACTTCGGTGTAGGTTTCAGCGGTCTTGGATTCTTCCAGGGTGATGACGCCGTCAGCGGAAACCTTTTCCATTGCTTCTGCAATCAGGTTGCCGATGACCTCGTCGCCGCAGGATACGGTAGCAACTCTGGCGATGTCAGCCGAGCCGTTTACCTTCTGGGAGTGGGAGATGACGGTGTCAACGGCGGTCTGTACAGCTCTCTGGATACCTTTTTTCAGGACCATTGGGTTTGCACCGGCAGTGACGTTCTTCATGCCTTCGCGTACCAGAGCTTGTGCAAGCAGAGTAGCGGTTGTAGTGCCGTCGCCTGCTGCATCGTTTGTTTTGGTAGCAACTTCTTTTACCAGCTGTGCGCCCATGTTTTCAAATGGGTCTTCCAGCTCGATCTCTTTTGCGATGGTAACACCGTCGTTGGTGATCAGCGGTGCGCCGAATTTTTTGTCCAGAACGACGTTGCGTCCCTTTGGACCCAGGGTGATTTTTACGGTATCAGCCAGCTGGTCGATACCTTTCTGCAAAGATTTTCTTGCTTCTTCTCCGTATGCAATGATCTTGGACATAGTAATCAAAACCTCCAGTATCTGTAAATCAAATGGATGTCATCAAAAATTATTCAACGATTGCCAGCAGGTCGGACTGACGCAGAATGGTGTATTCTTCGCCGTCTACCTTGACCTGAGTGCCTGCATATTTGCTGACCA
>SAMEA3387469__coassemble_1617_pt1 | contig 16367 bp, 13 predicted proteins | sample SAMEA3387469__metabat2_low_PE_027 | metagenome-assembled genome bin SAMEA3387469 (sample SAMEA3387469) | Felis catus | biome: Faeces | place: United Kingdom | collected 2012 | reverse complement strand
TGATATACTGGAAGGAAAGAAGAAAGGAGTGGATCGTTTGAAAAAAGCGATTTGCAAAACAGCCCGCGGCAGGATACGGCTGACCGCCTTGCTGCTGAGCCTGTCGATGCTGTTGACCACACTGGGAGGCTGTATGCTACAGCCTGCTTTACAGCCGACCGACCAGCAGTTTGACCAGGTGGAATACCGGCGACCCGACGGAGAAGCGGTGCTGGAGTTGATTGCACAGGCGCAAAAGAAGGCACAGGAGGATTTTCTGCCGTTTGGGTTGATTGCTTCCCTGCGCAAAATCAGCAGCGCGACCCAGGAGTTTTACGGCAGCATGGCGATTGCGCAGGTGCGCAACTATGCAGATGTCAACGACAGCTTTTACAGCGAGGAGATGGAGTATCTCAACCGATGGGATGCCCGCATCCAAAACGCCTATGACCAGCTGTTTGAACAGATCGAAGCCTCCCGCTTTGGTTCGATGAGCGACCGTATCTTTGGAGAAAGCGGTGTAGAGGACCTTCAGATGAGCGCACAGGCAAGTTCGCAGGAAATCTTGTCCTTGCAGGAACAGGAGAAGGAGCTGGAAGCGCAGTATTACTACACCTATGCGCAGGCAACAGTGGAGACACCGGAGGGGGAGGTGCTCTACGCCGATTTGGAGCCGGAGGGACAACAGGCGTACTATGAATCGTTTATCCAACGGTATAGCGCACAGATGGGAGAGCTGTTCATGCAGCTGGTGCAGCTGCGCCGTCAGATGGCACAGGCGCTGGGATATGAAAGCTATACCCGGGTGGCAGATCTGGAGATGCTGCGCATTGGCTACACCCGGGAGGAGATCCGCAGCTTCCGCGAGCAGCTCAAGCAGACGCTGGCGCCAGTCTATCGCTCCTATTTGGAGGACTTTTATCACCGCGCAGAAAACCGCACACAGCCGGGGTATGTCTATCTGCTCGAACAGCCGGCGCCGACCCCGCAGGGAAACTGGCAGCAGACGCTGGAGGGCTTTGAAGAGCTGTACACACAGATGGATGAACAGATGGGAGAGTGCTTTTCCTATCTGCTGTCCCATCAGATGATTGACGCTGCTCCCTCTGCCTCCAAGGCAAACGTCACCTTCAGCACCATGCTGTACACCTTGAATACGCCCTTTTTGTTTGCGAACATGGACGGCAGCGAGCAGGATGTCTTCAGCATCTCCCATGAGTTCGGGCACTGCTTTGCCATGTGGCAGCAGCTGAAGGCAGGTTCCCACAGCGAAGGACGCAGCATGGATGTCTGTGAGATTCACTCACAGGCGATGCAACTGCTGATTTTCCCGTACTATGAGATTTTTTACGGAGACCAGGCGCAGGTTGCCCGCCGGTACGATGTTTACACGATGGCAGCAGGAATTTTGACAGCGGCATTAAACGATGAATTTCAGGAAAAAATTTACAATGACCCCACCGTTACTGCGGAACAGCTGGATGAACTCTATTATCAGCTGGCGCAGGAGTATGGGCTGGTGGTATCTTCGCCCTATGTCGATGCCAACACCTTTGCAAAGAGCTGGTTTACCACCAATCAGTACTTCGATACTCCGTTTTATGCAATCGACTACGCCCTGTCCGGCTGTGTTGCCATGCAGTTTTTGCAGCTGATGCAGCGGGACGAAGAAACTGCCTTGCAGCTGTATCATCAGCTGGTGCAGCAGCCGTCGGATTTGGATTTTCTCAGCGTACTGCAAGCAGTGGGGGACGGCAAGACCCTGCGTTCTCCCTTTGAGGAGGGACAGCTGGAGGCTTTGGCAGAGCAGCTCCAAGCTTTTTTGGATGGTGATGGAGAATGGATTGAGCAGGCTGCCTAAAGAGTAGACTTAGATAGGGAGCAGGAATCTATTGCCAACTATAAAAAAGCCAGCCTTGAAAAAATTTCAGGGCTGGCTTTTACGGTTTCAAATCATTTCCGTCCACCTTTGCGCTTTCTGATTCCGACAGATGCTGCCCATCGGAACGCCTAACGGAACGCCTAACGGCGGGTATGTTCTCGCAGCTGCTCGGAAAGCCTGCCTTCGCTTTCTGCCAGCAGCTCCTCCATTTCGCGGTGCTTGGTGTCGATGTAGGTCTTTAACTCCTTGGACTGTTCCTGCAGCAGTTCGCTGACCGGCTTTTCCTTGTGGCTCTGTTCGTTTTTTGACATCGAAATAACTTCCTTTCTGCTCCTTAGTTTTACAAATATCGCGATTTGTATTCTTATTATATCAGGAGCACACAGGAATGACAACGCAAAAAAAATGGAAACAGCCACAGTCGCTGTAAGGTGTGGGTCTACTGTACCCGTTCGTCCAGCAGCTGACGGGTTTTCTGGTAGGCTGCCTCGTCCCCGACAATCAGGATGTGGTCTCCTGCAAAAAATTGGGCGTGCGGTCCGGGAGAAAGGATGGTGCTGCCCTTGCGGCGGATGGCAATGATGGTGGCTCCGGTGTTGTTCCAAAAATGCACCGAAGCGATGGTTTGTCCGACCAGCGGGCAGCCTTCTTCGATAGCAAGCTCAAAGGGAGTCAAAGGATTGAGGTAGTTGAAGCGGTCGTTGGCATCCAGCAGGATGTTGATGTTTTCCTGCAAGCGGCTGTTGAGCTGCTTTTGCTCGAGCATCAGTCGGTCGATGTGGTTTTTGATGGTGTCCAGCGACTGCCGCTCGTTGGACTTGGATAAAAATTCCTCGGCATTTTCCACCGACAAAATGGTGATGCCTGCTCCCTGCCGAACCTGAAGGACTCCGACCTGGTTGAGCAGAAAGACCGCCCGCCGCACCGTTTCCGGGGAGACATTGTACTGGCTGGCAAGGGTGGAGCGTCCGTGAATCTTTTGTCCCGGGCGATACCTGCCGTTGACCACCTTGGAAGCGATGTCGATGGCAATCTGTTTATATACAGCCTGTTCGGTTGCTGCATGAGGCATGATGATTACAACCTTTCGTTTTGAAAAGATAGCCGTGCTTCCTTTAGACAGGGAGCAGGATGATTTTTATAACGATACCACAAAGCGGGACAAAAGTAAAGAACCGTACAAGCTCGCTGCCCTTATAATAGCGAAAAGTCCTTGATGTTCTGCCGGTCGATCAGCACGCCCAGTTCCTTTTCCAGCATGACCCCGTAGCGGGTGTCGGAGGAGTAGCTGAAGGTGGTCTTGATGCAGCGCTCCACAAAGTAGGCTGCCCGACCCATCGCCATCGGCAGGCTGTCGCCGGTCAAGAAGCCGCCGGTCAGCACGCTGGCAAACAGGTCGCCGGTCCCGGGATAGGAAACCGGCACATAGTCACAGTCGATGTACCAAAAGGAGTTGTTCTGTCGGTCATAGCCGATGTTGGCAATGCTGCCGGATGCCATCGGAGCGCCGGTGATGACCACATAATTCGGTCCCAGCTCGCTTAAACGCACCAGCAGACTTTTTGCCTGCGCGCGGGAAAGCCCTTCGTTAAAGTAGGGGATCTTCAACAGCATACACGCCTCGGTCAGGTTGGGGGTGATGATGTCCGCCACCCGCACCAGTTCACCCAGTCGGCTGCGCATCTGCGGTGTGATGGTGCGGTAGGGTCGTCCGTGGTCGCCCATCACCGGGTCCACCACCGCAAGGGCATCCTGATAGGTGGAAAAAAATTTCAGACAGTGGTCGATTTGTTCCTGTGAGCTTAAAAAACCGCTGTATACGCACTCAAATTCCAACCCCAATCGCCGGTAGTGCTCCAGGCAGGGAAGGGTGAAATCGGACAGGTCGCGCTGCTCCACCGAACCCAGTCCGCCGGTGTGGGTGGAAAAAACGGTGGTCGGCACCGGGCAAACCTGTACACCCATCACCGACAGGGTGGGCAGAATGACCGAAAGGGAGCAGCGTCCAAAGCCGGACAGGTCGTGGATGGCAGCGACCCGCTTAGGACGATCGGGCATGACAGACACCTCCAATGGCAGAAATACAAAGATTATGCACAGTATAGCACGTTTTCCATAAAAAAGGCAAATTATACGAAAGAAAACTGCCAACAAATCCTTGGAAAATACGCCGAAAAATCGGCTTTGGATTTAACATTCTTAACAAAAACCATTTGGTCAGAGCGGTAGGCTTTATGCAATACAAGGGAAATTCAAAAAATGCTGGAAAATGGCATGATTTCGAGATATAATGAGAAAAGCAATGAGTCGGACCGTATACTTTTTTAAGGTTTAAAAAGGGATGTTCCAACGAAAAACACCGCAGGGCAAAACGCCTGCAAACGGGATTTGGAAGAAGGAGAAATTGACGTGATTAGAACCGATTTGAGAAATATCGCCATCATCGCGCACGTTGACCACGGAAAGACCACCCTGGTTGACCAGATGCTCAAGCAGAGCGGTACCTTCCGTGACAACCAGTCTGTACAGGACCGTGTTATGGACAACGGAGACCTCGAGCGTGAAAGAGGCATCACCATCCTCGCGAAAAATACGGCAATCAACTATAAAGGCACCAAAATCAACATCATTGACACCCCGGGACATGCGGACTTCGGAGGCGAGGTTGAGCGTATCCTGAAGATGGTGGACGGCGTTATCCTGCTGGTAGACTCCTTTGAGGGTCCGATGCCGCAGACCCGCTTTGTTCTGTCCAAGGCACTGTCGCTCGGACACAAGGTCATCATCGTAGTCAACAAGACCGACCGCCCTGACGCAAGAAACGAAGAGGTCACCGAGGAGGTCTATGACCTGCTGTTCGATCTGGATGCAAACGAGGAGCAGCTGGAAAGCAAGATCCTCTACTGCTCGGGCAAAGAGGGCACCGCTTCTCTGGAACCGGGCAAGATGGGCGAAAATCTGGACCTGCTGTTTGACACCATCCTTGAAGAGATTCCGGCTCCGCAGGGTGACCCGGATGCACCGGCACAGATGCTGGTTTCTTCCATCGACTACAACGACTTTGTCGGCAGAATCGGTATTGGCAGAATCACCCGCGGTACCGTCAACGTCAACGACCAGGTCATTGTTTGTGATTTCCACGACCCAAGCGTTTCCTACCGTGCAAAGATTGTCACCCTTTATCAGATCGAAGGCTTGCAGAGAGTACAGGCACAGACCGCAACGGTGGGCGACATCGTCTGTATCTCCGGTATCGAAAATCTGACCATCGGTCAGACCATCTGTGCACCGCAGGCAGTAGAGCCGCTGGAATTTGTCAAAATTTCCGCACCGACCGTTGAGATGACCTTCTCGGTCAACAACAGCCCATTTGCGGGCAAGGAGGGCAAGTTCCTGACCTCCCGTCACCTGCGTGACCGTCTGTTCAAGGAAACTCTCAAGGACGTTTCGCTGCACGTTTATGAAACCGACAGCACCGAATCCTTCCGTGTGGCAGGACGTGGTGAGATGCACCTGTCCATCCTGATTGAAACCATGCGCCGCGAAGGCTATGAGTTCCAGGTCAGCACCCCACAGGTTCTGTTCCAGCAGGAAAACGGCAAGACGCTCGAGCCAATGGAGCAGCTGGTGGTCGATGTTCCTGACTTTGCAACCGGCTCGGTCATGGAAAAGATGGGCACCAGAAAGGGCAGCCTGGTTTCGATGAACCCGTTCAACGGTCGCACCAAGCTGGAATTCATCGTTCCGGCAAGAGGTCTGTTCGGCTACCGAAACGAATTTTTGACCGACACCAAGGGTGAGGGCATCATGAGCTCGGTCTTCTATGGCTATGAGCCGTACAAGGGCGATATTCCAAAGCGTGCTACCGGCTCTCTGGTTGCGTTTGAAACCGGAACCGCTGTTACCTATGGTCTGTACAATGCGCAGGAGCGTGGTACCCTCTTCATCGGCGCCGGTGTAGAGGTGTACGAAGGTATGATCGTTGGTCAGTCCCCGAAGGATGAGGACATCGTGGTCAACGTCTGCAAAAAGAAACACATGACCAACACCCGTGCTTCGGGAAGCGACGATGCGCTGCGCCTGATTCCGCCGAAGGTGATGAGCCTGGAGCAGGCAATCGAGTTCATCGCAGAGGATGAGCTGATTGAAGTTACTCCGAAAAATATCCGCATGAGAAAACGCATTCTGGATAAATCGGAGCGTATGAAGGCTTGGAGCAAAAATAAAGGACAGTAAAAAAGGACCCGCCGCTTTCTGTTTTGGAAAGCGGCGGGTTTTGTGCAGAAAAGGAGCGGCGGATGAAACAGATAACGGTTTGGACCAAACAACATCGCAGCGTGCTGGAGCAGCTGGAAAAGACAGGGCGGTATATTGCCCGCCGGGAATATATCGAGATTGAAAACCAGGAGTGCGCACCGCTGGTGTTGGAGGTGTACGACTGGCTGGTGCAGCACAGCCCGAATGTAGGGCAAAAGCCAAAGGATGTGGATTATCCGGTGTGGGTTTCCTTTGCGCAGGATACCACCTATCTGCCGCAGGAGCAAACGGTAACGCTCAAGCTCTGTATAGACCCTGCCCTCATCGCACCGGTACACATCGCCAAATGGGGGACCATCCTCAACTATTCTTATATCCCGCTGAACGAGCAGGATGCCCGGCGCCATCAGCAGCTGCTGGAAAGCTATCGTGTCAGCGATACACAGGCGTATATGTCCCGTTTTTATCCGCAGATCAAGCGGGAAATTATCGACAGCTGGGACAGACTGTTTGATGATTCGGTTCATCTTAACAGCGACTAGCGGTACGGAATCATCTGGGAAATCAAAAAGGAGTGGGTCAGCGCAGTGCTGCGTTAAAGAAAAAAGAGAACGTTTTCTCAATTTACATTTTAAGCAATGTTTTTTCAATCTTCATTTACAGCGCCGTAACAAACAAATTTTTATCCTGTGTATAATAAAGATGTACTCAACAAGAGGAACGAAGCCGCATCGTTCGTTGGGTATTTGCTCTACCCTCCTCAAAAACACACCTCAGAAGAAAAAACCTCTGTCATATGACAGAGGTTTTTTACTGTCCGTTTCTAAAAACAGCAGAAGGGACGCCGCATATACGCGGCGTCCCTTCTGCTGTTTTTGTATTTTGAGGAGAGTGGATGTTTATTTGAGAACCTGCTTAAAGACGCGATAGAAATTCTTGTAAGCAACCTTGTCGCAGTCCTCCTGGCTGTAGCCGCGCTTCTTCATCTCAAGGATGAGGTTGTATGCCTCTGCCTCGTTGGAAACGCCGTCTGCACTTGGAGAATCCAGGTTGGAGCTGAAGGAGCTGAGTGCTTCGCCGCCCAGATAATCGTCAAAGTCATAGCCCAGACCGATGTGGTCGATGCCGATGAGGTTGGCGATGTAGTCCAGATGGTCGCACAGCTTCTGCACATTCTGCTCTTCGCGTTTTTCGCTGACAAATTCACGCAGGCTGTTCATGCCGACCAGACCGCCGGTCTTTGCAATCTCCTTGAGCATATCGTCGGTCAGGTTGCGTTTGGCAGGGCAAACGGTTCGGGAGTTGGAGTGAGAAGCGATAACCGGTGTGGTGGCAATGCTCATCAAATCCCAGAAGGATTTGTCATTGAGGTGGGAAACGTCTAGCACCATGCCCAGTTTTTCCATCCGTTTTACGGCACGTTTGCCGGCTTCGGTCAAGCCGCGGGTCGGGTCCTGCGGACAGCCGGTAGCCAGAGCGTTCAGCTCGTTCCAGGTCAGCATGGCATGACGTGCGCCGACCTCGTTGTAGAAGTAGTCGATCATGTCGATGTCCTCACCGATCTGGCTCAAGCCCTCTATACCGGTGACAACGTTGATCTTGCCTGCCTTGGTGCCCTTTTCAAAGTCATCAAACTTGGTGACAAAGTTGAGCAGGTCAGCAGAATCAATCATCTCGGCTTTGATGCTTTCGACGATCTGTTTGGAGCGAGCCGGTGGATCCTGGTCGTACGGAGGGTCGATCCAGATGACAAAGATACCGCCGGTTACCTTGCCTGCCTGGAATTTTTTCAGATGATATTTACGGAAAATATCGGTTTCGTTGTGGTCTACTCGTTTGCAGGTGACGTCGGTCCAGACGTCGCCGTGTCCATCAAAAAGCATGAAAATAACCTCCTTTTATTTTGGAAAGAAACAACAGGATGAAAGGGAACCCCTTTCATCCTGTTCGGTCGTTGACAGATTATCTGAGCAGGTTTCCAACCAGAACGCCGTAGTAGTTACCCAGGACATAACCCAGAGTACCAATCAGCAGGACTGGACCAACCAGCTTGTTCCAGCCTTTGGAGATTGCCATTGCAGCAGCAGTGGTAGGACCGCCGATGTTTGCGTTGGAGGCAAGGATGATCTCTTCGAGGCTGAATTTGAAGATTTTACCGAAGATAAGGGTGATGAGCATATTGCAGGCAACGATGATGAGGGCATATACCAGCAGCAGAGGAGCCTGGGTGATGATGCTCATGATGGAAGCAGGTGCACCGATAACAGCAAAGAAGATGTAGATAAGGAAAGTACCGATTTCGTTTGCACCGGGAGCGTCGTTGAATACCTTCGGGAATGCAGTTGCACAGATCATGGTGATGGTGGTCATGATCAGATATTTATTACCCAGCAGCTGGTTGAGGATAAAGGTTGCGCCTTCTGCAGGGAACAGGCTTGCAAAGAAGTTTGCAATCGCAGTGGAAATGGCAACGATGATGGTGGAAGCAGCAAAGCAGAATGCAATGTTCTGCAGGGACATTGGTTTTGCTTTCCAGTAGCTTTCGGTGGAACCGGCATTACCAGCCTCTACTTCATCGACCAGAGGATGTTTGTAGTGTTTGCGGAAGAAGTTGATGGAAGGCATTGCAATCAGTACAAAGAAGTACAGAGCCATCAGCAGGTTATCCGCAACAACTGCCTGCGAGCTCAGCTCACCGGATGCACCGAAGGTGTCTGCCATAGCAGCAAAGTTTACAGAGCCGCCGACATAGGTGCCGGAGAACATAGCTGCAACCTTGTTCAGGTCAGGAACGAATTTGTTCAGAGCAAAGAAGCCGCCCAAAGCGCCCAGAACGGTACCGACCGAGCTGATCAGATAGATAATCAGCAGCTTGCCGCTTTCTTTACCAATCTTTTTGATGTTGCACTGGAACAGCAGAAGCGGAATTGCCAGTGGAACGACATAAGACCAAACGCTGTCATAGACAGGAGATTCGGTTGGGATGATCCCTACGTTGGAAAGAATCATCATACCCAGCAGAGCCAGGACACATCCGGTAATTTTGGATGCCCATTTGTACTTCTGCTCCAGCCAGATAGCCAGTGCCGCGTCGCCGACAAGAAGACCCCACAATACCCACGTATTATCAGCGCTGATAAGAGATGACATAAACACACTCTCCCTTTTAAGAAATATTTCGGAGGATTGCTCCACCCGTTTGTATACATTGTAACACATTTTTGATGGTTTGTGTTGTCTTTTGATGGATTTCGTTGGGGTAAGAAACGGCTGTTTGACAAAAAATAAGCAGTCTATGACAAAAGGATAAAATGAAACAAGAAAATCGGACAAAAAATAAAAACAGTAGGGATTCGATTTATAAAACAGAACAAATAAAGAAAAGATATTTTGTATTTGTTACAAAATATCTTTTTTGCTGATTTATAGAAAAATAATAAACAATTTGTGAAAACATAACAAGGATTCTCTTTCTCATAACAAAAGAATGCAGGAGAAAAAGGGATTTTCCCATTAAAAATGATGGATTCTTGCAAGAAGTGTCAAAGCAATCAGTGGATTTAATACTTTAATGTAATAAAATGATTGAAAAAGGAAGATTTTCTTTCATTCTCCATTTTCTGGCAGGGGAATGAACCGAGAAATTTTGTTTTGCAAAATCCGGTAACAAGGCAGGATTCCTTAGGGAAGTTTCTTTGCAATGCCTTGCTTTTTACGCTCTGTTTGGGAACGATTTTTCCCAAAAAACAAAACTTCCTTCCTATTATAATAGGGATAAAAAAGAGGGCAGCTGCACACAATGATTTTTGATGCAAACCACCACAGAAAGAGCGGGATGACAGATTTATGGACAAAGAGTAAATTTGTAGATAATATTATATAATATGCTTGACAACTTTAATAAAGTGGCGTACAATAAATGGCAAGGAAACAGGAAGGAAGGTGGACAAATGTGAGCAAGAGTGTGTATAGTCTGGTACTCAGCGATGATGTGGTAGCAGCGGTAGACCGGGCAGCCTATGGTCTGGACACCAGCCGCTCCAATCTGATCAACCAGCTGCTGGCGGACTATGTTTCATTTATTACGCCGGAAAAAAGAAGGAAGGATATCTTTGATTCGTTGGCTTCGGTGTTGGACAGCTTTGAACCGTTCCAGGTGCAGAACCGCGGCTCGGACAGTATGCTGTGCATCCGCAGTCCGCTGCGGGTCAAGTACAATCCGACCATCCGTTATACTGTGGAGCTTTCCCGTTCCAGCGACAACCATCTGGGGCAGCTGAAGATTATGACCCGCACCCAGTCGGGAGCGCTCATCGAGCTGCTGGATGCTTTTTTCTGCCGCTTTGGACAGATCGAGCAGCGGTATATCCGCCGGCTGTTTCCAGACATCGTTCCGCAGTATCAGGTGGGGCAGGGCAGGTTCATCCGAAACTTCTCCCTTTTAAAAAAGGAATGCAAGAATGAGGAAATCGGCAACGCCATCGCCTGTTATATCCAGATGATTGACCGTGCGCTGAAAGCCTGCCTGAGCGCAGACAGCAGCCAATGGGACAGCATCATCGAGGAAATCTATCTGGGATACCTAAAAGAAACACCCATCATCTGCTGATGAAAAGAAAATAGAGGAACAAAATAGAAGTAGCCTTTTCAGGGAAGGAGTGAACGGCTATGAATGCACAGAAATTCACCCAGAAATCGCTGGAGACCATCCAGCTTGCAAACAATCTGGCACTGGAAAACAACAATATGCAGATCGAGCAGGAGCATCTGCTGTATGCGCTGCTGAAAATTGATCAAAGCCTGATTGCCCAGCTGCTTAAAAAGATGGGCAAGGACCCGCAGGCATTTATGCAGGCGGTCAAACAGGAGATTGACAAGATGCCCGGCGTCACCGGTTCGGGACGAGAGGCAGGAAAAATTTATATCGCACAGGATGTCGATATGGTGCTTGCCAAAGCGGAAAAGATTGCGGATTCGATGAAGGACGAATATGTTTCGGTCGAACACCTGATGATTTCGCTGATGGAAAATCCAAATCAGCACCTCAAAGAGCTGTTCAAGCTGTTTGACATCCAGAAGAACGACTTTTTGCAGGTGCTCCAGCAGGTGCGCGGCAACACCCGTGTCACCAGCGATTCGCCGGAGGATACCTATGATGTGCTTAAAAAATATGGACACGACCTGGTGGAGGATGCCAGAAATAAAAAGCTCGACCCGGTCATCGGTCGTGATGACGAAATCAGAAATGTCATCATGATTCTGTCTCGTAAGACCAAAAACAACCCGGTGCTTATCGGTGAACCGGGTGTCGGTAAAACAGCGATTGCAGAAGGACTTGCGCTGCGAATCGTGCGCGGCGACGTCCCTGCCAGTCTGAAGGACAAGACCATCTTCTCACTGGATATGGGTGCGCTGATTGCAGGAGCCAAATTCCGCGGCGAGTTTGAGGAGAGACTGAAAGCGGTTTTGAGCGAAATCAAAAAGAGCGAGGGCAAAATCATCCTCTTTATTGATGAGCTGCACACCATCGTGGGCGCCGGCAAGACCGAAGGCTCGATGGATGCGGGCAACCTGCTCAAGCCAATGCTTGCCCGCGGCGAGCTGCACTGTATCGGTGCGACCACCCTCAACGAGTACCGCCAGTATATCGAAAAGGATGCCGCTTTGGAAAGAAGATTCCAGCCGGTGCTGGTTGCCGAGCCAAGCGTGGAGGATACCATCTCCATTCTGCGTGGACTGAAAGAGCGGTATGAGGTTTACCACGGTGTCAAGATTCAGGATGCTGCACTGATTGCCGCAGCCACCCTGTCCGACCGGTATATTTCCGACCGGTTCCTGCCGGACAAAGCCATCGACCTGGTGGACGAAGCGTGCGCAATGATTCGGACCGAGATGGACTCGATGCCGATCGAGATGGATGAGCTGAATCGTAAAATCATCCAGCAGGAGATTGCACAGGCGGCGCTGAAAAAGGAGGAGGACAAGCTTTCCAAAGAGCGGCTGGAGGCAGTCACCAAGGAGCTTGCCCAGCTGCGGGAACAGTTCAACTCGATGAAGGCACAGTGGGACAACGAAAAGACCGCCATCAGCAAGGTGCAGAAGCTCCGTGAAGAAATCGAGCAGACCGGCGGCGAAATCGAACGCGCCGAGCGGGAGTATGATTTAAACAAGGCAGCCGAACTGAAATACGGCAAGCTGCCGCAGTTGAAAGCGGAGCTGGAAAAAGAAGAAAAGCTGGCGGAGGAAGCCCAGCAGTCCAGCCTGCTGCGGGATAAGGTCACCGAGGAGGAAATCGCCAAGGTGGTCGGCAAATGGACCGGCATCCCGGTTGCCAAAATCATGGAGGGCGAACGGGAAAAGCTGCTGCACATGGAAGACATCCTGCACCAGAACGTGGTGGGACAGGACGAAGCGGTGCGCCTGGTCAGTGAAGCAATCCTGCGTTCGCGGGCAGGCATCTCCGACCCGAACCGTCCAATCGGTTCCTTCCTCTTCCTGGGTCCTACCGGTGTGGGTAAAACCCAGCTGGCAAAAACCCTGGCAAAAACTCTGTTCGATGACGAAAACAACATGGTCCGCATTGATATGAGCGAATATATGGAGAAGTACTCGGTATCCAGACTGATTGGAGCGCCTCCGGGCTATGTCGGCTATGAGGAAGGCGGTCAGCTGACCGAAGCCGTTCGCCGCAGACCGTATTCGGTCGTCCTGTTCGACGAGGTGGAAAAGGCGCACCCGGATGTATTTAACGTCCTGCTTCAGGTGCTGGATGACGGCAGAATCACCGATTCGCAGGGACGCACGGTGGACTTTAAAAACACCATCATCATCCTGACCTCCAACCTGGGTTCCTCCTATATTTTGGAGGGCATCACACCGGACGGCGAAATCAGCCAGCAGGCAAAGGACGAGGTCAATGCGCTGCTGAAAACCAACTTCCGACCGGAGTTCCTCAACCGTCTGGATGAAATCGTCTTTTATAAACCGCTGAGCCGCGAGAACATCGGCAGCATCATCGACCTGCTGATGAAGGATTTGCAAAAGCGGCTGGAGGCAAAACAGATTTCGCTGGAGCTGACCGACCGCGCCAAACAGCTCATCATCGACGAGGCGTATGACCCAATCTACGGTGCAAGACCGCTGAAACGCTACCTGCAAAGCCATGTGGAAACGATGCTTGGCAGAAAGATTATCGCGGGCGAAATCGGCAGTGCCGACCAGAACGGTGCAGGCTGCCGCGTGCAGATCGACGCCGAAAACGGCGAACTGGTCGTTCGATAAAACAGAATCCAACAGCCAAAAACCGGCTCGGAAAAATTTTCCGAGCCGGTTTTTTTGTCCTCAGATGGCTGTAAAAGAGATTGCGCAAAACAGCGGGAAAGTTGTAGAAGATGCCGGATGGGTGTGATATAATAGGAATAAAAAAGCGGGGGAGGGAAAACAGATGCAAGGTTACAACATCGGTTATTATATCAGACGAATCCGAAAGGAAAGAGGAATTTGCCAGGAAGTACTTTATGAGGGACTGTGCAGCCGCTCGACCCTTCACCGAATCGAAAGCGGGGAACAGCAGCCCGGTCTGTTTGTTGCCAGCCAGCTGCTGCAACGGCTGGGACTGGACGAAAGCAGCTTTCTGCTGCCGCTTGGACCGCAGGATTTTGAAATCTCCAATCTGCAAAAGGAAATCATTTCGCTCAACGCACAAAGCAGATTTGCCGAAGCATTGGAAAAAATCGCCCGGCTGGAAACCCTAGTCGTACCACAGGACAAGCTGGCACAGCAGTTCATCCTGCGCGCCAAAGCGCTGGCAGGCTATGAGTGCGATGGAAAGCGCTGCCCGTATGACTATCCGACCCAGCGGCAGATGCTGATGCAGGCGCTCGACATGACACACCCCAATTTTGATTTGGAGAAAATCGAACGCTGTCTGCTGAGTATCGAGGACATGAAAAGTCTCAATCAAATTGCCATCACCTATTCGGAGACTGGAGAAAGACGTTTTGCCATCCGTATCTATGAACAGCTGATGAAATACCCGCGCAATCGGCTCTTCAATAACGAAGCGTTGCTAACAGTGACACCCATGCTGTGCTACAACTTTTCTCGTTTATTGGGAAGAGAGCGGCGCTACGAGGAGGAACTGGAGATAGCCCAATACGGTTATGACATCTCTCTCAAATATGACAAAGCAAGGTTGTTGGGAGGATTGCTTTTGAATATGGGTTGTGCATTACATGAGCTTGGAAGGGATGAAGAAAGCAAAGAAAAATTGATTGATTCGTACTATGCCTATCGGTTGATAAATAATAAGAAAAGCTGTGCGCTTGTTGCAAATTATGCAAAGGGAAAATATGATATAATTTTAGAATAAAGACCTAGCATTCACCGACAGGACCATCAATATGGTTAGGCTTTATAACAGGCTTCACATTGCCGTCCGGCGGTGGGGTCTGGTTGTTGTCACCCTTTTCGTCCTCGCCATCCTCTACCGGCGGCGGGGTGGGCAGCTCATCGTCAGCAAAGCTGACCTGTGGAACAGCGGCGAGCAGGGTCAAAGCAGCCAATAAGGTAATCAGTAATTTTTTCATGATAAACTTCCTTTCTGAATTGATTCGTAGCTACAGTTTAAGAAAAGCATACTTTTAGCTTTTTGTCAATGTAGCGTTTTACGACACATAACTATGTGTCGTAAAATGCTACGTTGACTTTTGTAAGCTGATAGTTTATGATGTAGGCAAGGAGCTCCTTTAACAGAATACAAACCGCTATATTCCAAAAGGAGGAAGAGTATGAAAACTTTTAAAAAAGTATTTGCTTCTGCTATGGTTACTGCGATGCTGGCAACGATGGGTGTTTCTGCAACAGCATCTGAAATAATTCCGCGGTATCCAGTATGTCCTAATTGTGGTGAGGGAAGATGGGAAACGACATACCACGAGAGATCGAATTTTATTAAATGTGTCCCATGTGTTCACGAGGGAAAGATACACGGCTATGATGGATACTGTGAGTTAGGATATGATACGATAGATTTTTGTAGAAGTTGCAAATATTACGAATCATTTTTTACAGGATATGGAGAATATGTATATGAACCTTGGTTAGGGTGCTGATAAGGCATATAAATCACGAAGATAAGGTTTTGGTTCTTATCTTCGTGATTACAGAAAGGAAATTATGAGAAAATTTTTTGCTTTCGCATTTATATTTATTATACCTATTTTGGTAATAGAAGTAAGTTCTCAAAATACTAAGAGATATTTAGAGATGTTACAAGTTCAGTGGGAGAATTTTACTAAAGGGACAGAGTTTTATGGAGATGTAGTTGAAGTAATTGAAGAGAAGAACGGAAAAGAATCAGTACATATAACAAAAAAATCAAAGTATTTATTATCGAGCAATGGAAGATATTCGTTTGTTGAGGAAATAGAGAGAAACAATCAGCATAAATCTAGAAAGGAAATGTTTTTTTCGGATCAAGAGAAAAATATTTTATGTGTTTATGATAATGATGGTTGGAAATTATCAGGAAAAAGTTTAGCAGGTCCTTCTGGTATCATATCTATTACTGAAATGGGAAATCTTTTACCAAATATAGTATCAATACATAAAATAGACAATGATTTGTACTGTAAATATAAAAACAATAGGGATATTTTGTTCTCCACAGGAGAGTTGATATTTCATTGTGATGATATGGGAAATATTCGGTCTGTCATTCAAATACAATATTTAAAAGATGGAAATAATCAAAAGATAAAAGAACGAAAATATTTTTTAAAAATAGAAGAAACTTCAAAAGAAAAAGTAGAAACTTCTATCAATAAATATAGGATTACAAGTGGCAACATGAAGGTTGACAAAATGAATTTCTAGGTAATTTGTACTCATCTTTCCATCTAAACATACAGAATTTTTTATGGCAATGTAATAAATGTAATATCTGAAAGATAATGTTTATCCTATTTTCACAAAAAACAAATTTATTTCAAAAAACTCTTGCTTTTTAAAATCTAATCATGTATGATAAGGACAAGAACTCCGAAAGGAGTAAAATAATTTTGAAGCAGAATAACCCCTTTATTTAAGATTCACCCACATAAAAAAAGGACAGCCCTTCGGCTGTCCTTTTTGCAAAATTCTTTTCAATAAAATACAAACAGCGATTTTTTAAAAGGAGGAATTGTTATGACAAAAAGATTTTTTGCAGCCCTTTGTTTAACCGCAGTTCTGTCGATGAGTGCAGCCG
>SAMEA3387469__coassemble_1094_pt1 | contig 27184 bp, 27 predicted proteins | sample SAMEA3387469__metabat2_low_PE_027 | metagenome-assembled genome bin SAMEA3387469 (sample SAMEA3387469) | Felis catus | biome: Faeces | place: United Kingdom | collected 2012 | reverse complement strand
GTGGAAGACCTTCTTGCCCTTTTTGAGGATGACATGACCCTGTGCAAAGGCGTCTTTATTGACGACTGCGTCAAATGCAGTCACCTTCTGGTCGTCCAGCGAAATGCCGCCCTGTTTAATCAGTCTCTTTGCCTCCGCTTTGGAAGGAGCCAGACCGGTCTTGACCAGCAGGTCTGCCACAGCGACCGCACCGTTTTCGTCCAGGTCTGCTGCACTCAGCTCGGTGGTCGGCATATTCTCACTGTTGCCGCCGGAAACGAACAGCGCTTTGGAAGCGTCCAGCGCCTTCTGTGCTTCCTCGGTTCCGTGTACCATCTCGGTCAGCGCGAATGCCAGCTTTTCTTTTGCCACGTTCAGCTGTGCGCCTTCCCAGCTTTCCATCGCCTCAATCTCCTCGATTGGAATGAAGGTCAGCATCTTCAGGCATTTGATGACGTCGGCATCATCGACGTTTCTCCAGTACTGGAAGAAATCGTACGGAGAGGTCTTCGCTGCATCCAGCCATACTGCGTTGCCTGCGGTCTTGCCCATCTTTTTGCCCTGCGAGTCGGTCAGCAGGGTGATGGTCATAGCGTAAGCGTCCTTGCCCAGCTTGCGGCGAATCAGCTCGGTACCGCCGAGCATATTGCTCCACTGGTCGTCGCCGCCAAACTGCATATTGCAGCCGTAGTGCTGGAACATGTAGTAGAAGTCGTAGCTCTGCATAATCATGTAGTTGAATTCCAAAAAGCTCAGACCCTTTTCCATGCGCTGTTTGTAGCACTCGGCGGTCAGCATACGGTTGACGCTGAAGCTTGCGCCCACCTCACGCAGCAGCTCGATGTAGTTGAGGTTGAGCAGCCAGTCGGCGTTGTTGAGCATCATCGCTTTGCCTTCGCCAAATTCAATGAAGCGCTCCATCTGACGTTTGAAGCACTCTGCGTTGTGGGCGATGTCCTCTTTGGTCAGCATCTTTCTCATGTCGGTTCTGCCGGATGGGTCACCGATCATGGTGGTGCCGCCGCCAATCAGCGCGATTGGGCGGTTGCCTGCCATCTGCAAACGCTTCATCAGGGTCAGCGCCATAAAGTGTCCGGCGGTCAGGCTGTCGGCGGTGCAGTCAAAGCCGATGTAAAAGGTTGCTTTTCCTGTGTTAATCAGTTCCTTGATTTCTTCTTCGTCGGTGACCTGAGCGATCAGACCGCGGCGAACCAGTTCTTCATACAATGTCATCTTTATTTCCTCCATATTCTGCTGCGGAGTTTGCTTTTGAAGATACAAAAAGCCCTCCGCTTTTTTCTCCGGCTGTGCACCGGTCCCAAAGCAGAGGGCGAATCAAACGCGTTACCACCTCTATTTACTACCTCCTCGCGGAAAGCAGCCTCAGCAGGTACACAGCCGTATTCTATCGAATCCAAAGCCGGATACCCTAATCTGTTAACGCAGATCAAACGGCTGCGCCTACTCAGAAAAAACTTTCCGTTCGGGCAGCAGCTCGGGGAGGTATTCACAACCTTTGGTCTCACCTCCTTTCACCAACCGGAGGCTCTCTGAGAGACTGTGCAAGACTGCTACTTTTTCCCGTCAAAGCTATTATTGAGCATTATAATACAGGTGTGGGTATTTTGTCAAGGGGATTTTTCCCTTTTTTCTTTCTTCTGTTTATCGGGCAAGCGACAGCATCTCGCGGGCGTTTTGCAGCGCGGTGTCGGTCAAATTCTCTCCCGAAATCATCCGTGCAATCTCCTCTTCCCTTCTGCGCTGGTCCAGCGGCTCGATGCGGGTGAAGGTCCTGCCGTTTTCCGCCTGCTTGTGGATGAGCAGATGGTGGTCGGCATACACTGCCACCTGTGCCAGATGGGTGACGCAGATGACCTGCCGGTTGCCGGAAACCTCCTGGAGCTTCTGCCCAATCTTCTGCGCTGCCTTGCCGCTGACACCGGTGTCAATCTCGTCAAAGATGGCGGTCGGGATGCTGTCCTTCTGTGCCAGCACATTCTTGATGGAAAGCATCACGCGGGACAGCTCGCCGCCCGAGGCAATCTTTGCCAGCGGCTTTGGCTCTTCGCCCACGTTGGAGCTAAGCAGAAATTCCAGCTCGTCCTGTCCGTCCGGTTTCCACCCGCTCCTGCCCGCGCTGACGCTCAGGCGCACCGAGGGCATATTCAAAAATTCCAGCTCCTTTTTGACCCGCGACAAAAATTCCTTTGCCGTTTTGTGCCGCTGGCTGGTCAGCAGGTCCGCTGCCGCCTGCACCTGCGGCTTTAAGCGCAGATATTCCTCCTGCAACTGTGCCGCCTTCTCCTCCGAGAAGGTGATTTCCTGCAGCTGCTGGCGGCTGGCTTGCAGATATTCCAAAATTTCTGCGATGGAGTTGCCGTACTTGCGCTTGAGGTGATAGATCTGGTCCAACCGGTCCTCAATCTGCTCCAGTTCCTGCGGCTGGTAGTCCACCTTGTCCAGATAGCTGCCGACGTCTCCGCTGCAATCGGACAGCTCGTAGCCCATCTCCTCCATGCGCAGCGCCAACGGCTCCAGCTGCGGCAGAAAATGTGCCAGCTGGCTGAGGTTGCCGGTCAGCTCCTCCATCAGCTGCAAAATGCCTGCGGTTTCCTCCTCGCCCTCCAGCAGCTGTTTGGAGGAACTGAGCAGGCGGATGATCCGCTCGGAGTTGGCAATCTGGTCACGCTTTAAGCACAGCTGCTCCTCTTCGCCCACCGTCAGCTGCGCTGTTTCAATCTCGTTGATTTGATAGCTGAGCAGGTCCACCAGATGCTCCTTCTCGCGGTCCTTGCGGTTGACCTGCTCGAGCCGGTGCTTGACCTCCAAAATCTTTTCATACAGCTCGCGGTAATTTTGCAGCAGCGGCTGCAAATCGCCAAACTGGTCGATGTAGCTGATGTGGTTTTCCGGCAGCAGCAGCTTGTGGTTGTCCTTCTGCCCGTGGACGTCGATGAGCAGCGAGGCAATCTCCCGCAGCAGCTGGACGGTTGCCGGACGACCGTTGATTTTGCAGATGTTGCGCACCCCAAGCTCGCGGGAAATCAGCAGGGTGTCGTCGTCCATCTCAAAGCCCAGCTCCTGCACCTGTTTGCAAATTTGCGGCGACAGACCGGTGAACAAAGCGGACAGATAGGCACTTTCCTCCCCGCTGCGGATGATTTCTTTAGAAAGGCGCGCACCCAGCACCCCGTTGATGGCAGAAACCAGAATAGTTTTTCCGGCTCCGGTCTCTCCGGTAAAGACGTTGAAGCGCGGTCCGAAGTCGATGGTCGCCTCCGAGATGACCGCAATATTTTTGATATACAGCTGCGACAGCATGGTGTCCTCCCCTTACTGCGCCAGCTTGTTGAGTTCTTCGGTGATTCCCTGCGCCGATTCGGTGTCCTTCATCACCAGCAGGATGGTGTCGTCCCCGGCGATGGTGCCCACCAGCCCGTCCCAACGGATGGAGTCGAGCGCTGCACAGGCAGCGTTTGCCATGCCGGTGTAGCACTTGATGACCACCAGGTTCTGTGCGTAGTCGATGCTGTTGACCGCCTCGGCAAAGATGGCGTGAAACTTAAAGGAAAGGTCCACACGACCTCCTTTTTCGCCGTGGGTGGTGTAGTGATAGTTTCCGTTTGGGGACAGGGTCTTAATCAGACGCAGCTCCTTGATGTCGCGGGAAACAGTGGCTTGTGTCACCGTAAATCCTGCCTGATTGAGTCGGTCCTGCAGCTCCTCCTGGGTATCAATGTCGAATTCCTCGATCAGTTCCAGTATTTTTGCGTGTCTTTTTGCCTTCATACCTGTCATCTCCCCATGATTTTTTTATTTAACTTTTCAAAATAATGTTTGGAACCAAAGTTGACATATTTGACATACCGGCTGTCCTTTGAGATAACAACACAGTCGGTCGGCTCGATGCGCACACGGTTTTCCCCATCGACCGACATGTACAAAATTTCCGAATTATTGACATATCTTCCCCGCACGGTGAACACCTCTTCGGGGGAATACAGAATTGCCCGCGAAGCCAGCGAGTGCGGACAGATGGCGGTCACCGAGATGCACTCGATGGACGAATAGATAATCGGTCCGCCCGCACTGAGCGAGTAGGCGGTGGAGCCGGTCGGGGTAGAAAAAATCAGCCCGTCCGCACGGTAGTTGTTGACAAATCCGTTTTTCATCTCCACATCGATGTCCACCATCTTGCCAAAAGCTCCCTTGGTGATGACCACGTCGTTGAGAGCGGAAAATTCCTGTCTGCCGTTTTGCTTGATGGCGCTGGCGTGCAGCATCATGCGCTGCTGAATCGAATAGTTGCCCTGCACAATCTGCTCCAGACGGTCCAAGGCGTTGTATTCGATCTCGGTCAAAAAACCCAGCCTGCCTGCGTTGATGCCCAAAACCGGGCAGTCCATCTCAACGGCATGGCGTGCGCTGTGGATGAGCGTCCCGTCCCCGCCGATGGAAAAAATCATGTCGATCTTCTGTCCCTGCGGCGGGAAGCTCTTGACCGGCTGACCGGCAAACTCGTGCATCGACTCCTCCATCATCCAACAGCTGCACCCGTATCCGCTCATCCGGCGGATGACCTCGCAGGTACACTCGTACCCGTTCTTCTTGCTCAGATTGGGGATCAGCAGAATATCCATCAATGAAATCCCTTCTCCCTATAAACTCTGGTGGGCGCTGTCCACCACACCGGCAATCTGCTCTTCTGCAACCGTTTCCTCCGGCGGCAGCGCCTCCTGCTGCGGCTTTTGTAAAAACAGCAGGTACTCAATGTTGCCCTCGGGACCCTTGATGGGCGAAAAGTCCAGACCCCGCACCCAAAATCCCAGCTCGCCAGCGCAGTCGATGACCTTGCGGATGACCTCGCGGTGAATCTGCGGATCACGCACGACGCCTTTTTTGCCCACCTTGTCCTTGCCCGCCTCAAACTGCGGCTTGACTAAGCAGACCATCTGCGCGCCGTCCTTGAGCAGCCGATGCGCCACCGGCAGCACCAGCGTCAGCGAGATGAAGGAAACGTCCACCGAGATAAAATCGACCGGCTGCGGCACCTGCTCCTCGGTGATATACCGGATGTTGGTGCGCTCTAAGTTGACCACACGCTCGTCGGTGCGCAGCGACCACGCCAGCTGTCCATAGCCGACGTCCACCGCATACACCTTGACCGCACCGTTTTGCAGCATACAATCGGTAAAGCCGCCGGTGGAGGCGCCGATGTCCATACAGGTGCAGCCCTCCAGCACGACCGGAAAGACCTGCATTGCCTTTTCCAGTTTTTTGCCTCCCCGGCTGACATAGCGCAGCGTTTCTCCACGCACCTCAATCCGGTCGTCCTCCTTGACCGGCGTGCCTGCCTTGTCCGATTTTTGCCCGTTGACATAGACCAGCCCTTCCATAATGACGACCTTTGCCCGTTCACGGCTCTGCACCAGTCCTCGATCGACCAGCTCTACATCCAACCGCTTTTTCACAGTATTCCTCCCAACCCTTTATCTATCAAAATCCTCTGTTTGTTGTTCTTTCATCCATTGTGTGCAGGTCTGCACCATGCTCTGTGCATCCAACCCGCAAAGAGCAAGCGCCCGGTCCGGTGTTGCCTGTTCGACAAAGCGGTCGTGGACGGCAAGGACACGGTAATGCCCCTGAAAGCCGTTTTCCAGCAGGCGGCTGCCGAACATCTGCCCGATGCCGCCGCTTTCGATGCCTTCCTCGGCAAACAGGACATACTCTGCCTGCATTGCCTGCTCGACCGCCTCTTCGCAGAAGGGCAGCAGCCGCAGCAGCTTGAGCACCGCTGTGGGCACTCCCTGCTGCGAAAGGGTCTGTGCTGCCTGCACTGCCTGCGCGCTCAGCTTGCCGTAGGTGACCAGCAGCAGCCGAGGCTTTGCTCCCTTTGGTTCGATTGCCCACGGCACCTGCGGGTCGAAGGCGGGCAGCTTGCTCTCTCCTCCGCGCGGATAGCGCACACAGCATACGCCGGTGTGCTCATACAGGCTTTTGTACAGCGAGCAGCGCATCTCCTCATAGGTAGCCGGAGAGTACAGGGTGATGCCCGGCACGCTGGAAAGCATGGCGACATCGAATAAGCCCTGGTGGGTCTCCCCGTCGCTGCCCACAATGCCGGCGCGGTCGATGCCGATGACCACGTGCTGCTGCTCGATGGACAGGTCGTGGATGATCTGGTCATAGCACCGCTGCAAAAAGGAGGAGTAGACCGCGAACACCGGCAGCATCCCGTTGGCTGCCAGTCCTCCTGCAAAGGTGACCGCGTGCGGCTCGGCGATGCCCACATCAAAAAACCGTCCCTGCTGCCCAAAGGCACGGGAAAAGTGGTTGAGTCCGGTGCCGTACTTCATCGCCGCTGTGATGGCGCAGATGCGCTCGTCGCGCTTTGCCAGCTCGGTCAGATACAGCCCGAATTCGTTGGAAAAGTTGGTGGACGCCGACGAAAAGGACTTACCGGTGTCGATGTCAAAGCCGGAGGTCCCGTGGTATTCGCCCGGGTTTTCCTCCGCATAGCTGTACCCCTTGCCCTTTTGTGTTTCGATGTGCAAAAAGACCGGACGGTGCAGATTTTTGGCGCGCTGCAACACATCGCACAGCGTTTCCATATTGTGTCCGTCGATCGGTCCTAAGTAGCAAAATCCCATGTCCTCAAACCAGTTGCTTCCATACACCACCGTTTTCATGGTGGTTTTCAGCCACACCAGCAGCTGGTTGAGCGGCTTGCCAATCAACGGCAGGTGGTTGCAGATTGACTCCACCCGGTCCTTGGTGCGAAAATATGCCGGACGGGCACGGATTTTAGAAAGGTACTTGGAAAAGGAACCGACGTTTTTCGAGATGGACATTTTGTTGTCGTTGAGAATGACAATCAGGTTGTCCCCAAAGCGGGCAGCGTTGTTAGCTCCCTCAAACGCCAGTCCGCTGGTGAAGGCGCCGTCGCCGATGACCGCGATGACGTGATGCTGGTCATTTTGCAGCTTTTTTGCCCTTGCCAGACCGGACGCCACCGAAATGGAGGTGCTGGAATGACCCGCAATAAAGGCGTCGTACTCGCTTTCCTTGCGCTTGGGGAAGCCGGAAAGCCCGCCCTCCTGCCGCAGGGTGGAAAACTGCTCCCGTCTGCCGGTCAGCAGCTTGTGCGTATAGCACTGATGCCCGACGTCCCACACAATCTGGTCGTCCGGGCAGTCAAAAACACGGTGCAAAGCAACCGTCAGCTCCACCGTCCCCAGGTTGGATGCCAAATGTCCCCCTGTTTTGGCGGTGGTCTGGATCAGCCGCTCCCTGATTTGTGTGCACAACACATCCAACTGCTCAAACGGAAGCTCTTTTACATCCTGCGGAGAGCAGATGGTATCCAATATGCTCGACTTCATCTGTACAGATACTCCTGTCCTCATTTAAAATACCGGCATCAGCATTGCCACAGCAATTCCCAGCAGCGCACCTGCCAACACCTCCAGCGGGGTGTGTCCCAGCAGCTCCTTGAGCAGTGCCTTGCCCTCTTCGCGTTTGCGTTCCTCCTCCGGGTCCTTCTCCATGTTTTTCCTTCGGATGAACAGATTGCGGATATCCGACTTCTTCTGCGGTGCAAACATCTCCCGGATGTTGTCCGAGGTCATTGCCACAATTTTGTTGAGCACCTTTGCCTGCTCTCCTGCGGCGCGGCGCACACCCATCGCATCATACATGACGACGGCGGCAAACACCAGCGACAGCGCAAACTCCGGCGAGGTAAAGCCCAGCTTGCGCGAAAGCGCCACCGTCAGCGAGCACACCAGCGCCGAATGGGAGCTGGGCATCCCGCCTGCACCCACCATCCGCTCCCAGACAAACTCCTTTGTCAGCAAAAAGTTGATCAGCGTCTTGAGCACCTGTGCGATCAGCCACGCCAAAAAGGCGACGTCGATATAGTAATTGCTGAAAATGAACGGTATATTCTCCATTGTTCTCATCCCTCAATCTCTGATTCCGGTCAATTCTTCCGAATCAGGATATAGTCTGCCAACCGGTACAAAAAGGCGGCTGCCTCCTCGTTTTTGCCTTTTCCCAGTCCCGGCAGTGCCTGTTTTGCCAGCAGGACCTGCTGCTGTGCCTGTTCAGCGGCTCCCTGTACGCCGTACACCGACACATAGGTGGTCTTGTGGTTTTCCTCGTCCGAGCCGGTCGGCTTGCCCAGCTGCTCGGCATCGCCCACGCAGTCCAGGATGTCGTCGGTGATTTGAAATGCCAACCCGATGCTGTGGGCATACTCCTGTGCTGCCTGCATCTGTTCAGCGGTTGCCTTTGCCGCAATGCAGCCCATCTGAGCTGCCGCACAGATCAGTTCCCCGGTTTTTAAGCGGTCGGTCCGGCGCACCCGCTCGATGTCGGCGCAGAAGGTTTCGTTCTCCAAATCCATCCGCTGTCCGCCGATCATCCCCTGATGTCCTGCCGCCTTTGCCAGCAACAAAACCGAATCCGCCCTCTGCTGTGCATCCAGCTCCTCGCTTGCTGCCAGCACCTCAAACGCCTTGGTCAGCAGCCCGTCCCCTGCCAGCAGAGCGACCGCCTCTCCAAAGGCGATGTGGCAGGAGGGCTTGCCGCGGCGCATCTCATCGTCGTCCATGCACGGCAGGTCGTCGTGGATGAGCGAATAGGCGTGTACCATCTCCAAAGCGCAGGCGCCGGTCAGCGCTCTTTTGGCATCGCCGCACAACACCCGGCAAAATTCCAGAGCCAGCGCTGCCCGCAGCCGTTTTCCGCCTGCCAGCAGGCTGTAGCGCATCGCTTCGGTCACCCGGTCGCCCTCCTGCGGCGGCAAAAGCTGCTCAAGGCACTCCTGGGTCCACTGTGCATACTGCTCCAGCTGCTGTTTAAAGCTGTTCATCCCCGTCCGCCTCCTTTGTGCCTGCCAGCGAGGGCAGGTCGATTTTTTCTATCTTCAGCTGGGCGCTTGCCAGCTTTTTCTGGCAGGAAACAATCAGCTTGCCCGCCTGCGCGTACAGCTCCATCGCTTCCTCCAGACCCGTCTCCCCTTTTTCCAGGGTGCGGGCAATCTGCTCCAAGCGCTCCATCGATTGTTCAAATGTCAATTTTTCGGTCATCGTGACTCCTCATTTTCGCTGACCTGCTCCACCACCGCCTGCACCGTTCCGTCACAGACGCGGATGGTCAGCACATCTCCCATCGAAACCTCCCGCACCGAGGATACGGTGCGACCCTGTTTGGTAATATAGCCGTATCCGCCGGACAGCTTTGCCAGCGGGTCGAGCGCCCGCAGCCGCGCAGTTTGCAGCTGCAAATGCTCCTCTCTTTTCATTATACCATTTTTTAGGGATAATTGTATCGTATTTGCAAGATTTTGTAATTTTTTTTCATCCTGCCGCAGCCTTTTTTGTGGAGAAAGGCGGGCAAGGCGCTCCGATTGCTCCAAAATCTGCCTTGTTTTAAAAGACAGCATTCGCTCGCCTGCTGCCAGGATGCGCTGTGCATAATCTTGCAGCTGTTCGGGCAGGTCGGACAGGTCGGGCGCTGCCAGCTCTGCCGCTGCCGACGGAGTGGGTGCGCGCAGGTCTGCCGCATAGTCACACAGGGTAAAATCCGTTTCGTGCCCCACCGCGCTGATGAGCGGCACGGTGCATCGGGCGACCCTTTTGACCAGCTGCTCGTCGTTAAAGCACCACAGATCCTCCATCGAGCCGCCGCCTCTGCCCAGGATGATGACATCGCAGTTTCCCTGCTGCTCCAGCGCATCCAGCGCCTGCACCATCGACTGCGCCGCCGCCTCGCCCTGCACCTGTGCAGGACAAAAGACCAGCGTTGCCAGCGGGCAGCGCCGGGAAAGGACGTTGACGATGTCCCAAAAGGCAGCACCCGAGGCAGAGGTCACCACTCCGATGCGTCGGGCATCGGTTGGGATGGGCTGCTTATTCTGCTGCGAAAACAATCCCTGCCGGTCCAGCTTGCGGTACAGCTGCTCAAAGGCGACCTGCAACGCTCCCCTGCCGTCCGGCTGCATATCATAGACATACAGCTGATAGCTTCCGTCCCGCTCGTACAGCGAGACCGCGCCGCGCAAAATGACCGCCATGCCATTTTCCGGCTCAAACAGCAGGTCGTTTGCATAGCGGCTGAACATGACCGCCCGCACCGCGCAGTCGCCCTCCTTGAGGGTGAAATAACAGTGCCCGCTGCGCTGGTGACAGACAAAGTTGGAAATTTCCCCACGCAGCAGCAAATCTTTGAGCAAGGAATCGCCGTCGAGCAGGCTTTTGACATAGCGGTTGAGCTGGGAAACGCTTAGAATATCAGCCAACGCGCACACCGTCCCTTACTGCGGCAAGGATAGCAATGCCGGCGGCGTTGTCCGAGGAAAACTCCGGCTTTGCAAAGTAGCCGCCGAACTGCTCGGAAATCTCCTTTTGGATGATGCTGTTGGACATCACCCCGCCCGAATACAGCAGCGGCAGGTTCGGGCAGCACTCCCGCACATTTTCGGTCATCCGTTTGACCACGGCGCACACCGAGTCGATGCAAAAGCGCGCCACATTTTCCCGGCTCTCTCCTTTTGCCAGCAGCTGCTCGCACTGGTTCTGCACGCCGGACACGCAGCAGTTGCCGTCCTTAAAGGTCAGCTTGACTTTAAACTGCTTGTCCGCCTGCTGCGCCAGCCGGTCCAGCTGCATCCCGGCAGGAAAGGGCAGTCCCAGCATCCCGCCGACCCGGTCGACCGCCTGTCCGCATTTTAAATCGAGCGAATGATACAGCAGCTTGGTGTCAAACACCCACTGGTCATCTGCGCCGACCTGCACACATTCGGTGGTGCCGCCCGAAAAATGAAAGGCGACAAACTCGCTGCCAATCAGCCGCAGCTGCTGTGCGGAATATAAAGCGGCAGCAATGTGCCCGCACTGGTGGGAAAACGGATACAGCGGGATGCCGTTTGTCGCGCTGATGGCATCCGCTGCCAGTCTGCCGGTCAAAAAGCAGGGCATATAGGAGTCCTGTGCATTTCTCGGGCGGACAGATACCCCCACCGCCGCCAGCTGGTTCTGCGCCTGTGGTACAGCAAAAAACAGCTCCTCAAGAATCTGTGGGAGCTGTTTTACATGAGCGAACACCGCGTCGCTCTGCTTTAATCCCAGGGCGCCCTCAGCGACCGGCAACAGCTTCTTTTTGTGGACAACACAGCCCGTGCTGCTGTCAAAGACCGCCGCCGAAGTTGTATAATTACTGGTATCGATACCCAGATAATATGGCATTTTATTCACCCTGTCTATGTCTTCTATTTTGCCTTTTTGTCCTTCACCTGTGGGTCCATGTCGCGGATAACAGCGCCGAGCACCCCGTTGATGAAGGCATATTCATCCTCGCCTGCATACTGCTTGGCAAGCTCCACCGCCTCGTCCACGGTTACATTGATCGGGACCTGCGGCACATACATCAGCTCGTATGCTGCCATGCGCAAAATTGCCAGCGACACCTTGGAGATGCGCGAAAGCTTCCAGTTTTTCAGCTTCGGCCCGATCAGCGCGTCCAGCTCCTCGACATGGTCCACCGTTCCCTGTGCCAGCTGCATGGTAAACTCATTTGGCTGCAAATCTCTGGTTTCGGTGGCTCCTTCGATGATTTCCTCCAGTGTCATATCGCTAAAGCTTTTTTCGAACAGCAGGCAGAACGCCTCCTGACGGGATTGATGTCTTGTCATCATATTTTGTCCTTTCCGGCTTCATGCCGGTGGCACAAAACCTGATTATTTCTTTGTCAAATTGCAAAAAGGGTTACTGCTCTGCGCCGGATGGCACAACAGCCGGAGCGGTCTGTGGGAAAACGATTCCGGCAACGTGTACGTTGACCTTGGATACGGTGATGCCAGTCATGTTCTGCACAGCATCCTTAACGGTCTTTTGCAGGGTTTCGGCAACCTCCGGGATGTTGGCTCCGTACTTGAGATTGACGCTGATGTCGATGACCGCTACGTCGTCATTGAGGCTGATCTGGATGGGGCGTGCAATGCTGCCCTTCTTCAGAAAATTCTTGATAGGGGTGTAGGTATTTGCCAGGGAAACGACTCCGTCGATCTCCTCCGAGGCAAAGTTTGCGATGGTCGCCAAAACCTCCTGAGAAATTTTCAGGCTGCCTGCCGGCTGTTTATTATGTTCTACGTTCATAGTGATTCCTCCTGTGATCAAGATACCGGAACGCTGCCAAAAGGAAAAAAGCGTCCCTTTCGGAAAATCATTTTCTGATACATAACACATTATATCACATTCTGCAAATCTTTACAACCGATAGTCCCCCGCTGATTTTGAATTTCCTTTTAACAAAATCCGTTTTATGCAATATAAATCCCCAGCATCATCTGCACCGCGGCAAACAGCACCAACGGGCGACCGTTGAGACCCACCGGCAAAAACAGGGCAATCAGCCGCTTTTTCAGCCGCTGCGCGCTGCTGGACAGGCAGGAAGCCAGCAGCATCTGGTGCCGGCGCTGGCGCTCCAGCAAAAACTTTGCGGTGTCCAGCAGCGTCTGGGCATACTGCTCGACAAAACGGCGGTCCCTTCCCTTGATGACGCTGCGGTCGCAGGCACTTTCCAAATCCTCGGTGGCGCTGTCAACCATCAGATAGAGAAACGGATTAAACCAGTGTACCGACAGGGTGAACAGCAAAAACAGCCGGTACCAGCTGTCCCGCCGGCGGTAGTGCATCAGCTCATGGCGAAAGATCATCCGCAGGTTTTCCTTTGGCAGCATACAATCGGGAAAGACCACCTTTGGTCGCAAAAATCCCAACAGCATCGGTCCGGCTGCCTGCGACGAGATGCACAGCTGCACCGGCGCTGCAATCTTCAGGGTACTTTTGATTTCATAAAACACCCGCCGAATCTCCTGCTGCTCGGCGTGGCTTAAAGAAAGATGGCGCTCCCCGCGGCTGAGCCGCCTTCTCAAACGATAGTATGCCAGCAGATGAAGGGCAAAAAACGCTGCCATTCCCGCCAGCCACACCCTGCCCAGCAGCTGCCATTTTGCCTGTGCAAAGCTGTCCCCGAAATAGACGATCCCCACCGGCAGCGGCACCAGCAGACGGGCGGACAGGATAAACCACAGGGTACTGCGGCAGCGGGGTGAATATTTTGCCAGCCTGCCCTCCCCCAGCATCATCAAAGCATATAAAACGCTGGCAACCAGCGACGATTCCAATACAGAAAAGCAAATTCGTTCTAACATCATTTTCCCAACTCTCTTTGTTTGATGGACAACCCCTTCCACGATTCTTTTGCGAACCGGCGGCTGTCATTTCTGTCCCGTTATATTATAAGTGACGATTTGCCTGCTGTATTGTTACCTGCCTTTTGCGGTTTTAGTCCTTTTTCTCAAAATTCATCGATAGACAGTTGTATTTTTACAGAAAAACTGTGCAAAAAAACGACGCCCTGCACAGCTTTCGTCTGCACAAGGCGTCGATTCGGTCATATTGATTGCAGATATTCAATCAGCGCATCTGCGATGGCGTTGGCAGTCTGGTACATCGAATCGGGTGTACACAGCTGGTCGTACTCAATCGGGTTGCTGATAAAGCCCATCTCAATAAGCATCGACGGACACAGGGTATTGCGGGTGACATAAAAGTTGCCGTAAATCACGCTGCGGGCGTCCCGCTCGTTGTAGGCGCTTATCTTTTCCAGGATGGAATCCGCCAGCAGCTTGGAGTTGTTTTCATAATAATAGATCTCGGTCCCGCTGGGTTTGAGTCCGTTGGCGTTAGCATCAATGCTGTTGCAGTGCAGCGAAACATAAAAGTCCGCCCGCTGCTCCTTTGCCAGCGCTACACGGTCGGTCATCTCCACCTTCGAAGAATTGTCCTGCTGCGGGCTGACCGCCAGCACCACCTGTGCGCCCAGCGATTCCAGACGGTTCTTCAATACCAGCGCGTGCGCCATGGTGATGTCCTTTTCCATCGGACCGTTTCCGTTTAAAACACCCAGCGCACCGCTGTCCAGTCCGCCGTGTCCCGGGTCCACCACTATGGTCATCTGCGAAAGCGGCTGGTCGCTGCTGCCGAGGTCTGCCTTGCGGTTAAAAAAGACGGTGGTCCTTCCCTTGCCGTCGTAGCTGACGTCGTAGCCGACGGTGTCCACCCCCTGTTTTTTGTAAAACTCCAGGATGGTGTCCTCGCCGACGGTGCTGACATCCACCGAAGAAAACAGCTCACTGTAGATTTCGTCCAGCTCGATGCCGCTGGTATTGTAAAAGCGCAGGGCAATCTTTTCGCCGGTGCTGTACGCCTTGAATGCCGGAGCCGCCTTGCCGTCGAGTACCAACGATTCCCCATTCTTCAGGATGGTGTAGGTGGTTTTGCTCACCTCTTCCTCCCACTGGCTCTGCTCAGGCAGCAAATCCACATAGGATTTGGCAATCCAGCCGCCCATGCTCAGCTGAAAGTAGCTGTCGTTGGAATCGACGATGGCATCCACCGCGCCCGGACTCAGCAGCGAAAGGTGGTTGGCTTTGCTTTCCCCTTCCTCATACAGGATGGCGGCGTTCTGGTTGACCTTTGCCAGCAGATGCGCTCCTTTGCCGACCAGATACAGCGAGCCTTGCGAGGTGGCGTTGGTGGTCTTGCCGTCGAAGGTCAGCTGATAGGAAAGTTTTCCCAGCGGCTCCACCTTTCCCTCTTCCGCCTGCGGCAGGGTAATCTTAGCGGAATAGTAGGCTTCCACCCCGGTGGTTGCCACCGCCTCCTGCTTGAGCGGGTAGCTTTTTTCTCCCAGGGTTGCGGTGACCTCTCCGTTTGCCGGAGCGGTGCAGCGGATGGTGTACTCTTCCCCCGCCTGGACCACGTCGTCGCTGGAAGGCTGCATCCGGCGCAGGTTGGTGATGGTGGTAACCTCTTCGCTCGTCTGTGCCTTGGTGCGGGTGATGGTCAGCGTCTGGCTGTCGTCGCCGTTTTCAAAGCGGAAGGTGTTTTCCCCCATCGCAAGCTCGGCATAGATGCCAAAGCTGCCGTATACGCCGCGGCTTTCCACCTCCTCGCCGTTGCAGCTAAGCGGGCTGTCCGGGTCGGAGGAACCGGTGATATAATAGTTGGCTGCCGTGGTGGAGATGTCTTCCGACGGGTTTGCCAGCTTGAGGGTGTACTCGGTGTCCAGGGTAAAGCCGGTGTCCAGCACCTGCTCGCGGTCGGTGTATTCACGGGCGGCAGTCTCCATCGAAAGCCCGCCTGCACCTGCCATGACCGACATTCCCAGCGCCAGTGTCAGACTCAGCAGACGCATCCTGCTTTTGTGCATAAGCCATTCCTCCTTGGTTATATTCGATTGCCTCTTGCGATTCTATCTTCCTTTAAAGGTAAAAATATTATAGCACACCCATGTGACAAAATCCATCGGACAGTATGACAAATATCGCTGGAAAATCAAGCCATTTCCTACAAAGCAAAAACTCCCTGTCCTTCTGCCGCAGCGGGCAGGAAGACAGGGAGCTGTTCTTTTAGCTTTTTTTCACAAATTCGTGGCGGCACTTCGGGCAGGTGATTTGGATGTTGCCTTTTCCTCTGGGCACGCGGATCTTCTGCTTGCACTGCGGGCAGCGAAAATGCCGGTGGGTGCGCAAATCCAGCAGTCCGGCTGTCTTGGCAGAGAAAAAGCTGCGCACCGGCGCGGTCATCTGCAAAAACTTCTGGTTTTCTTCATAGCGCTTGCTGACATTTTTAGAAAAAATCCGAAAGATGGAAAGGATTGCCAGCGCAAACGACAGGATGTACAACGCATCCCACCCAGTAAAAGCGAACACCATATTCAAAATGAGCATCAGCAGCAGGGTAAAAAATCCCAGCTGGTCGGTGCCATATCTTCCATACATCATCCTTGCAAGCCAATTCACGTCAAATTCCTCCTGTTGATTGTAAACTTCTGTCCTTGATTATAGAACAAATTCTTGAAGAGATTGTGACCTTTTTACAGCAGGATTGAAAACATCACGAAACAGCTGTCATCCTTTCTTTTTCTCCTTCGCTTTCACCACCCTGCAAAACTTCGCACGATTTTTCACAGATTCGCGAAAATTATTGTCTATTTTGCTGTTTTTTGTTGTGAAGTCCTTGTACTTTATCACAGTGACTTGCTCCCAAACAGGTAGGATGGTATAATAAAATCCGTTTGTGAAAAAGCCGCGCAGCAAAAGCCTTGCCGGCAGAAAAGAGGATACGAATTTGGAAAAGAAATTAAAGATGATTGGTTTTATGATTCTCGGAAACGCTATTCTTGCGATGGGCACCGCTGCCTTTGTCGTCCCCAACGGACTGATTTCCGGCGGTGTGACCGGTATCGGTCTGATTCTTCAGCGGCTGTTCGGGTTGCCGGTAGACATCGGTGTCTTTGTAGCGGACGGCGTACTGTTTTTGCTGGGTGCGGCGGTGATGGGAAAAGCCTTTGCCGCTACCATCATTTTGAGCACGATTGTCTACCCGACCTTCTTCTCGCTGTTTGGAAAAATCCCTTTCCTGACCAGTCTGACCGATGACAAGCTGATGGCTGCCATCTATGCCGGGCTGCTGATGGGCGCGGGCATCGGGCTGGTCATCAAGGTCGGCGGCTCCACCGGCGGCATGGACATCCCTCCCATCATCCTGCACAAGCTGTTCGGTCTGTCCATCCCGGTGATGATTTCGGTGGGCGACATCCTCCTGCTGCTGGTACAGGCGTTCTACTCCTCCACCGAGCAGGTGCTCTACGGCATTCTGGTGGTCATGCTGACCAGCATCGTCATCGACAAGGTGCTGATTATGGGACAAAAGCAGACACAGGTCATGGTCATCAGTCCCGAATACGAGCGCATCAACCAGGCAATCCACCAGAAGATTGACCGCGGCTCCACCCTCATCCACGCCACCAGCGGTCTGGAAAAGCAGGAGCAAAAGGTGGTGCTCAGCGTCATCTCCAACCGCCAGCTGGGTGACCTCAATGAGCTGATTCTGCAAATCGACCCGCAGGCGTTTGTCATTGCCAACGAGGTCAATGAGGTCAAGGGCAGAGGTTTTACCTTGAGCAAACTTTCCAAATAATTTTTCTTGCAGTATTTGTTGCATAACCTTTCTGACAAGCCGGCTGAATCCCCTTCAGTCGGCTTGTTTTCTGGATAATTTTACAGTTTTTTTACCCCTCTTTCCTTCTTTTAAGAAGGTATGCCCAGACAGGCGATTGAAATTTTCTATCTTTTGCGTTATACTGATATTATTCAACAATATCATATAGGGGGTATCTCTTTTATGCTCGCCAAGAAAAAAGCCAAAGACCTTGTCCTGGATGCGCTGTTCTTCATCGCAGGCAGCTTTTTGTTTGCCGTATCCATCGACACCTTCACCGCACCCAACCAGATTGCCGCAGGCGGTCTGACCGGTGTGGCAACGATGCTCAACCATCTGTTCGGCATCCCGATTGGTACTGCCAATATGCTGATGAACGTCCCGCTGCTCATTTGGGCGTACATTGAAATGGGCTACCAGATTATCATTAAAACCATCATTGCCACCCTGCTTTCCTCTGCTATGATCGACATTATGGTCCCCTATCTGCCGCAGTATCAGGGCGACCCGCTGATCACCATCGTCTTTGGCGGCTGTCTGGCGGGACTGGGACTTGCCCTCATCCTGACGCGCGGCGGCACCACCGGCGGCACCGAGCTGGCTGCCAACCTGCTGACCCTGCACATCCATGGCTTTTCCCTTGGAAAATTTATCATGGCAATCGACCTGATCATCGTACTGGTTTCCGCTGTGGTTTACCACGACTATGAAAGCCCGCTGTACGCGATTCTGGTCATCTATATCACCTCAAAGGTCATTGACGCGGTCATCTACGGCTCCGACAGCGGCACCGGCAAGATGATGTTTATTATCTCCCCTAAGAACAATGAGATTGCCCGGCGCATCATGGATGATTTGGAGCGCGGCGTCACCGAGCTGAAATCCCGCGGCGCATACAGCGGCAACGAAGGCACCGTCCTCTTCTGTGCCGTTGGCAGGCAGGAGGTCCACAAGACCTACGACATCATCCACGAGATCGACCCGGATGCCTTCATCGTGGTGGATGACGCCAGCGAAATCACCGGACTGGGCTTCCGCGATTTCCACCAGTACCGTCAGTCCAAGCAATCCAAAAAATCGAAAAAGGACAAATCCTCTCAGTAACCCCTATTAAAAAGGAAGATACCACTGCAAATCGGTGGTATCTTCCTTTTTTTATCGATTCCGGCAAATCCTTCTGTTAGCGGATGCCGTATTTTTCAATCACATAGTCCATATCCTTGTCACCTCTGCCGGAGAGGTTGATGAGGATGGAGCCTTTGCCCATCTTCTCGGCAAGCTTTAAGGCGTAGGCAACCGCGTGCGAGCTTTCGATTGCCGGGATGATTCCCTCCATGCGCGACAGCTTGAAGAAGGCGTCGATGGTGTCGTCGTCGCCGATGACATCGTATTTCACCCTGCCCAAATCGTGCAGGAAGGCGTGTTCCGGTCCGCTGGATGGGTAGTCCAGACCGCTTGCGACCGAGTAGACCGGAGCCGGCTGACCGTTTTCATCCTTGAGCATGATGCTGTTGAAGCCGTGCATGACTCCTTCGCTGCCGTACTGCAAGCTGGCTGCGTGGTCACCCAAGTCGGTTCCTCTGCCCAGCGGCTCCACGCCGTAGATTTCCACCGGGTCATTTAAGAAGCCCGAGAAGATTCCCATGGCGTTCGAACCGCCGCCCACACAGGCAACCACCGCATCCGGCAGTTCACCGGTCATCTGCAAAAACTGCTCTCTGGCTTCGATGCCCACTACGCTCTGGAAATCGCGCACCATCATCGGGAAAGGATGCGGACCCACCACCGAGCCGATGCAGTAGATGGCGTCCTTGTACTCGCGGCTGTATGCGGCAAAGGCTGCGTCCACCGCTTCCTTCAAGGTGGCAAGACCGTCGGTCACCTCGATGACCCGCGCGCCCAGAATCTTCATGCGGGCAACGTTGGGCGCCTGCTTTTTGATGTCCACCGAGCCCATGTAGATGTCGCACTCCAGTCCGAAGTAGGCGGCAGCGGTAGCAAGTGCAACTCCGTGCTGTCCGGCGCCGGTTTCGGCAATCACCTTTTTCTTACCCATATATTTTGCCAGCAGCGCCTCACCCATGCAGTGGTTGAGCTTGTGCGCGCCGGTGTGGTTGAGGTCCTCACGCTTGACATACAGCTGAACGCCGTTGCCCAGGCTCTGGGACAGACGGTCCAGATGGGAAACCGGTGTCGGTCTGCCCTGAAAGTCCTTGCGGATGCGGCGCAGCTCGGCGATAAATTTTGCAGACTTGCAGATGGTCTGGTAGGCATCGCGGATTTCGACCATCGCTGCTTTAAGCTCCTCCGGGATGTAAGCTCCGCCGTATTTTCCAAAATAGCCGTCGTTGGTTGGGTAGTTTTTAAAGTAGGTATCAAAATCAACGTTATTGAATTTCATCTTTCTTCCTCCATCATAAAAAGCATCTTCATTTGGTTGGTTTTCGGTTTTTCATCAATCCATCTTTCCTGACGCCATCGTTTGGTCTGCAACATTCGGTTTTCCTCCCTGTTTTGCCTTAGCGTCTGTCAACAGCTCTTTGTGATGTTGGAAAACAACAAAAGCGCCCTTGACAGAATCCTTTTGTTCTGTCAAGGGCGAATAAAATTCTTTATCCGTGGTGCCACCTTGATTCACCTGCTGTACAGCCGGTACGCTTTTACAGGATACCAACATATCCCCGACAACTAACGTATGCCTGACACGTCGCAGAATACTTTGAATGGGACCTTCCCTTTCATTTGACTGCGCCCTCAGCGGTCCATTTGACGACTTGTTTCTCCCCCGACTCTCAGCAACACGGGTTCTCTGTACAGGCATCATCGCCGTTATCTCCACTTCAACGGTTTGTTTATGAACTTGGCTTGATTTTATCACAGCACAGGGCAACTGTCAATCCCTTTTTACAAAATTTCTTTGATAGTTTTTTGTCAATATACACCACTTTTCCTCCTTTGTCCCACACCAGCTGTTGTACAGATTGACATTATTGTCAAAAAGAATACAATGGAAATAGAACGATACGGAGGAAAAACAAATGGAACAGACCAATAAACTCAACTGGATTAAAAAAGTCACCCCGCTGCTGTACAGCCTTTCGCTGGCAGGTATCTGCCTGTACATTGCATTGCGCTGCCGCAGCTGGGCAAACCTTCTGCTGCCCTGGGAAACCGGATTTGTCTTTTTCCCGCTGGCGGCTGTGTACTACCTGTCCAACCAGCTGCTGTGCAAAAAATATCTGGTGGCAGAAAACCGCGCCCTCACCTATTGGGTCAGCGTTGCCACCTTTGTGGTCATCTACCTGTCGATGTCGATTTTGTGCGCTGACCTGCTGCAATGGTTTCTGCACTTCTTTTTAACCGATGCCGCCCGGCAAACGCTGTTCATCCTGTGCGGTTTTGCCTGCCTTGCCTTCACCCTTTTCTTTGCCTGCTATGGCTACTACAAGACCACCAAAATCGTAACCGTTCAATATCCGCTTGCCAGCGAAAAACTTGCCCGCCCATTGCGCATCGTACAGCTCAGCGACCTGCACATCGGCTTTTTTGTGGGCGAACAGCACATCCGCAAGACGGTGGAGGCAGTCAACCGGCTTCAACCGGATATGGTGGTCATCTCCGGCGATATGATCAACGCTGCCAACACCCTGGAATGTCCCGAAATCGAAGCGGTCGAACGGCTGCTGGCACAGCTGCACTCGGTCAAGGGGACCTATGCGGTTGTGGGCAACCACGACCCGGAGGTGTCCGACCCGGACTTTCAGAATTTTTTAAAGGCATCTGACATCCACCTGCTCAACGATTCGGTCTTTGTCGACAACGATTTGCAGCTGGTCGGACGCACCACCTGCACCAAACCCCACCTTCCCCTCTCCGCTTTGATGCAAAATCTGGATTCACAGCGGCTGACGGTGGTGCTCGACCACGACCCCATCGGCATCCCGCAGGCGGTCGAAGCCCACGCCGACCTGGTGCTGTGCGGTCACACCCACCGCGGACAGGTCTTTCCGCTGGCGTGGTTTGTCCGCTTTTTATACAGCAAACAGCAGCTGTGGGGAATTTCCCGCAGCGGTGACACCACCTCCATCGTCAGCGCCGGCACCGGCTTCTTCACCATGCCGATGCGCATCGGCTCCGACTGCGAGGTGGTCTGCATCGACATCCGCCCTTCTGCCAACGAGCAACTGTAATTGGGAGGTTCTGCTATGAAATGGATTCTGCTTTTCATCTATCTGCTGATGATTCTCGGTGTCATCTTTTTGGAGCGCAAACAGCCGACCGAAGCGCTGCTGTGGGTGGTGGTCCTGGTCTGCCTGCCGTACCTGGGCGCGGTGCTGTATCTGGTGTTCGGCAGCACCATGGCAATCAAGCTGACCGCCTACCTGCGCAAAAAACGTCTGGACGAGCATCACCTCTCCATCCCGCAGCAAACTGTCCTCCCCGAGCTTGCCGTATCCGACGAGGACCGCCAGGTCATCCAATTTAACCAAAGCTACAACCGCAGCCGTCTGACCAGCTGCGACGACGTGCAAATCTATACCAACGGAGAAGGGCACTACCGCCAGCTGTTTGCGGACATCCAAAACGCCAAGGAGTGCATCTACATCGAATTTTACACCATCCACCACGACCTGATGGGCGAAGCGCTGGTCAAAGCCCTCAGCGAAAAGGCAAAGCAAGGGGTCAAGGTGCTGGTGATGTGCGATTTTGTCGCCAACCTTTCCACCCCTGCCCGTATGTTCCGTCCGCTTTGTCAGGCAGGCGGCAAGGTCATCCGCATCAAGCCCTTCTTCACCCACTACCGCAGCCACCGCAAGATCGTGGTCATCGACCACAGCATCTCCTACATCGGCGGCATGAACATCGGCAAGCAGTATGCCAACCTTGCCAAGGTCAAAAATCCGTGGCGGGACACCCAGGTCCGCATGACCGGCGGGTGCAGCCATGTGCTGGATGAATATTTCCTGACCGACTGGCTGTGCTCGGTGCGCCGCAAGGACTGGAAGGAAACGGTGGAGTATGTCGATTCGCTGCCGCAGGTGCAGGAAACCCTCTCCGCGCAGCTGTGCCAGTTCATCGTCGGCGGCGTGGACACCAACAAGGAATCGGTCAAGATGTGCTATCTGAGCATGATCCGAAGCGCCAAGCACAAAATCCGCATCCAAAGCCCGTACTTCATCCCGGACGCCTCCATCATGGACGCGCTCAAGACTGCCGCTGCTGCCGGTGTACAGATCGAGCTGATGATTCCCGGCATCAAAGCCAGCTTCTTCCTCGACCCGGTCACCACCTACTACTGCGGACAGCTGATGGAATACGGCGCAAAGGTCTACAAATACCACGGCTACATCCACGCCAAGACGATGGTCATCGACAACGAGCTGTGCTGCATCGGCTCGGTCAACATGGATATGCGCAGCCTACAGGTGGACGACGAGGTGTGCGGTGTATTCTATGCAAACGACATCGTTTCCCGCTACGACCGCATCTACGACCAGGACATCGAAAGCTGCGACCCTTACACCTGGGAGCAGTTTAGCAACCGCGGGACGAAGGAACGTCTGAGCGAAAGCATCTTTTTGCTGTTTGCTCCGCTGATGTAAACAAAAAAACAGCAGCACCGGCAGCAAATGTAAAAACGCTGCAAAAAAGCTCCCGCTCTCCCCTGCCGGCATCTGCGACAGGGATTTTCGTGGATTGCAGCCCTCTCCTGCTTCTTCCCGACAAAAAACAGGGTCGTGTATCAAAAGATACACGACCCTGTTTGCATTGGACTGTTGCAGTTATACCTTCTGCATAACGCCTTTGTTCATCTTGTAGCGGACCATGTTCGGACGCAGGCAGGAAAGGTCGTGGGTGCTGATAAGCACCGCCTTGCCGGAATCCGCCTGACGCTGGAAATGCTCCATAATCAGCGCGGTGTTCTCCTCGTCCAAATCGCTGGTCGGCTCGTCGGCGATGACCAGCTTCGGCTGATGGACCACCGCTCTGGCTACTGCGACGCGGCGGCGTTCACCGCCGGAAAGGTTGGTCGGATAATCCTGCGCCATCGCTTCCATGCCGAATTCCTCCAGCAGCTGCATTGCCTGCTTTTCCAAATCGGGGTATTCCCCGCACAGGCGGTGCGGCAGGCAGATGTTTTCCAGCACGGTAAAGTTTGGCAGCAGGCTGTCCCCCTGCAGCACATAGCTGATCTGTGTCGCACGTAGGTGGGTCCATTCCTTTGCCGAAAGCTTGCACAGGTCCTTGCCCTCAAAGAGGATTTCGCCGCTGTCCGCGTGGGTCAAACCGGAAATCAGATGGAAAAAGGTACTTTTTCCGCAGCCGGACGGTCCGGTCAAAGCGCACAGCTGACCGGCATCCAGCGAAAAATCCACCTCATGCACCGCATCAAATTTTGTTTGCTGACGGTCATAGGTCTTTGTCAATTTTTTGGTAACCAGCATTACATTTCCTCCCCACGGAGCAATCCGTCCAAATCGTTTCGGCTTACCTTCCATGCGGAATACAACGATGCTACGACCGAAACCAGCAGAGCCAGCAGCATACACTTGAGTCCCAGCACCAGCAGATAGGACAGGGTGGTGTTCAGCTCCGGGATATGCAGAACGGTCATCAGAGTGTTTTTAAAGATGAGCAGTGCGGTAGTTCCAACGGCAGCGCCCAAAAATCCGCCCAGCACGCCGATCAGCACACCTTCGGTCAGGACCATGCCGGCAAGCTTGCCGCTGTCCGCACCCAGACAAGCCAGGATACCGAACTCTTTGGTTCGCTCGTTGATGGTGATGGTGAAGATGCACAGTAGTGCCACAACAACCAGAACCGCAATCAATGCCACCAGAATGGCACTGTAGCTGCCCATACTCTGGGTGGACTGGATGGCTTCGGACATGATGGCGTTGGTGGTGTAGGCTGCCAACGGCGAATCTTCCGCCAAACGGAAGTTGATGGTTCTTGCCAGCGCCTTGACGTCGGTTCCCTCTTTGGCACGAATCATCAAAGAGGACACCAGCTGGCTGCTGTCCGGTCTTTCGCGGAAGGTTTCGTACCATTTTTCGCTGCTCATGATTTCCTGCGCGGTTTCATAGGTCATAAAGACGCAGGTGTCATAGTTGGTGCCGGAGCGTTCCAGATGACCGACCACCTTGAACGGCTCGTTAAAAAAGATGACCTCGTCCTCTTTTTCCGGCGTAATCTGCGAACCGATAATCATTTCACCGCGTTCCGGCATCTTGATTTTGCTCTCTGCCAGCCACGCACTGACCACAAAGTCGGTTTCCGGCTCAAACGCAATCATCTGCACCTGTGCCGAGCAGCAGCCGGCAGCCAGCGACTGCATATACAGCTGCGGAGAGCAGGACTCCACTCCCTCCAGCGAAGCGACATCCTCGACCCATTTTTTGTCGAAGGTAAAGTCGCACTTTTCGCCCAAAAACAGCGAATCCGCCATGCTGCGCTCGTATTCTTTCGGAACTACGATGATGTCTGCGCCCAGACGGTCGGTGGTCTGTTCCAGTCGGTCCTTCATGCTGTCCACCAAAACGGTGCTGAGCATCAGCGAAAAGGAAAGCATAAATACAAAGAAAATCATGCTCCAGCTACGCACCGGTCTGCGGGTCAAGTTTTTGACCGCCATCTTCTGGATGATAAACTGTTTCAAGGATTATCTCTCCTTTTCCTTGCTTACAAAAAAGAGGATGCCCTGCAAAACGATGCCGATAGCCGACAGGGTGTGGGTAACCGGGAAGGTCAGCACATTGCAAGCCATATCCGGCTTCATGCAGCTGCCAATCAGAACGGTTGGGAACAGGATGGACATGACACAGACAACCGCACCGGTGATAGCCAGCAGACGCTTGGACTCCGCCTGTTTTGCCAGCAGCTGCAGTGCACCGACAACTGCCAGAATCACACCGACCGCAATCAGAGCTTTTGCGGTGTAGAAGCATTTCATCGGCTTGTCGCCTACCGGACATACCTTGAACAGAAACTGTGGTCCTGCTGCCAGCAGAACACCGATGATCATCGTACCGATGGACATGAGTTTGTTTTTCATAATCCTTTTCTCCTTCTTCTTTTTACATCTCTTAAAAAATGTCGCGTCAGCAGGTCCGTTTAACCCGGGCTTAAACAGACAGACGCAATTTCCTTCACTCAGCAGTATACTAAAATATTATATCAGAGTCAAATTGATATTCCTTATCATTGGGCTAATTCTGATAGATTTTGTCTAAAAATTAAGCATTTTATCTAAGATGCTTGTAAATTTATCCTGTTTTTTATCTTTTAAAGATGTATTTTGCACAATTTTCTTCTTTCCTTTTTCTTATATCTTTTGCAAGCAAACAGATAAAGCCATAAAAAAACATCCGCAGAAAACTTTCTGCGGATGTTTTTTGTTAATCGTTATACAGTTCTGTCAGCTTTGCCTGGGTCCAGTAGCTATAAAATCAGGTGCACAAAAAAGTCGCCTGCCCATTTATAAAAAGAACGAACATGAAACAGAAAGTAGTTTGCCTTCCGCAATCACCCTATCTGCATCAATAAAGCAGTAGAAATTTTATGACCATCGTGATATAATAGAAATGAAAGTAACCGGTATTTCCTGCTATATATCAATAAAATTCAACCTGCTGCAAGTCGAAGGAGGGCTTTTGATGCGCTATTCTTATCCTGCCTACTTTATCAAGGAAGAGTCCGGGTATTTGGTCTTCTTTCCCGACCTTGACAACATCGCAACCTGTGGCTGCAATTTCGCGCAAGCAACCTACATGGCAATGGACTGTCTGGCGCTGTACCTGTGTTCTTGTCTGGAAGATGGTAAAACGCTTCCGCCGCCCTCCCCTATCAAATCGCTCCACCTTTCTGATTTTCTCCAAAACGAACTAAATGACATCCCCTATTCCGATGCCTTCTGTCAGATGATTTGCGTCGACACCGACGAATATGAGCAAGCCCTTCACGCTGGGACCGCTCAGGTTTTGGTGGAGTTGCCTGACTTTCTTCTGCGTGAAATCGACGACAACAATCTGGATTTAAATGAGCAGATTTTCTTTGCTTTGGAGGAAAGATTGTATAAAAACAAATCCCCCAATGCACAAACCCTTGCTGCAATCGAGGATGTAAACAATAACCGCAACCTGTTTGGACCCTTTAAAAATGTAGAAGATATGATGAATGAATTGAATGGGAGGTCCTCACACATGGAAACAACGGAAATCAAGGACATTAAACTTTCCCCTAAAAAGTGAGGACACGGTTATGTCGCCGGCTATTCGGTTAATCTGGGCAGCGCAGAGGTTCGCTCCTGCGGCTTCCCTGATGAAAACGCTTTGCTCGATACAATAAAATTAACAGGAGGGATCTTATATGCTCTTATATCACGGAAGTGAGGTTCACGATGAAGAATAACAGCGCCTTATTTTATACCTGCAGTCTGATTGAGTTTATCGGAAGAGAAAGAAAACTAAAGCGTTCTGAGCTAGTTCAGTTTTTTGGGAAAAAGGTAATTGAGCGCATCTATCGCTATGCAGATGTATTCCACTGTGAGCCAATCGAAAAGACCGCCGATGACTTCATCACGAACCTTAATATTCCAACAGGTTCTTTTGATAATGTGTCCTCCTGCCGTTACAATGTCCCAGACTATTGGACCATTGGTGAGGTGTACGAACGATTGATTGAAGATATTGCCGGTGATCACACAGATTATCTCATCGATATCGTGACAGAGGTTTACACCTCTTGGATCGATGATGCCATCTCCAACTACAATACAGATTTTTATTACCAATCTCGAGAATACATTTTCGAATGTTATCGGGAGGGTAAAATCTGTGCATAATCATAGCAAAACACTCCCTTCTGCTGTTTTCAGAAAGGAGTGTTTTTTCATTTTATTCTGATTATCGTTTGCCGATAGCTTTCGTCCTGCTGTTTGGCAGCGAATCAAACTCCGGGTTAAAGGCATAGAAGTTTTTGCTGTCCAGCTGCTCCTGAGCAATGCGCAGCATTTCACCGAAATGATCCATTTAAGTAAACCTCGATTTTCCGCATGATTACAGGGGTTTATGAGGATTTCAGGAAAGCCGGCATTTGCCATTTTACCTGCCATATTGCTCTAAATAGCTTGG